>OIEK01000036.1_pt1 | contig 119308 bp, 127 predicted proteins | sample 1581821 | NCBI WGS metagenome assembly OIEK01 (sample SAMN03281017, study PRJEB24777) | human gut metagenome | isolation source: fecal sample PR221 from 1 month old male Chinese infant, caesarean... | reverse complement strand
TGCATCAGCTTTTTTTGCATCATTTCAATTTTTGGGAGCAAAGAGCATAAAGTGGAAAAAATAATGCGAACAATTGGAACCCAATACCAGTTAAAGTAACACCAGACCAACCATAGTTTTGCCACATTAATGTACCAATCAATGAACCCAGTGAACCGCCGATGAAATAGAAAAACATAAAGACGGTATTGTTACGATTGCTGGCTTCTTCTCCCAAATTTTGGACGCGTGTTTGATTGGCTACTTGCCCAAATTGAGTACCGATATCTAAAACAATAATTGCTAAGATTAGTAAGACCACATGTGTTCCACCTAGAAAAAGTAAGATAAAACTACCGAACTGCATCAACAGGCCAATCAAAACAATCTTCCGCTCTGGATAATAATCGGATAGACGACCAATGATGGGTGCTACGAATGCTCCCGATAAACCAAAAATTGCTAAAATACCGACTTCTTTCGGTCCCCAATAATAAGCTGGACTACTAACAAAGAAAATTAATGTAGACCAAAAGATTGAAAAGGTTGCAAACATAAAAAAGCCATTGACAGTTGCTTCTCTTAACAAAGGTTGCGATTTGATTAGCTTAGGAAGACTTTTCAAAGAACCTAAATAAGTTAATCGATTTGAAGTTTGAGTATGTATCACTGTTTTGGGCAATTTTAATTGAAGTAGAACGACCAATGCTAACACGAATATTACGGCGATTAGGTAGACTGTTCGCCAAGAAGCTGCACTAGCAATGAAACCCGAGATCGTTCGAGACAATAAAATCCCTGTCAATAGTCCGCCAAGCATTCGACCTGTTACTTTACCACGGTTCGCTGGCCCCGCCATGACCGCTGCATAAGGAATAATGATTTGGGCGACAATAGAGAGCAACCCAATAAAAAAAGAAGAGAGTGCAAACAGGAGAAAACTTGGTGCAAAAAACGCAGCACTTAGAGACAGCGAGGAGAGCGCAGCTACTCGAATGATTAATTTGCGGCGATCAACGACATCGCCTAATGGAACAAGAAAAAGTAAGCCTAGCGCATACCCTAATTGGGTCAGCATAGTAACAAAACCAATAGAACCAATACTGACTTGAAAGGCCTGAGCAATTTGGGTGCCAATTGGTTGAATATAATACATATTGGCGACCACGACCCCGCAAGTTAACGCTAATAAAAACGTCACTTGATTTGTTAAACCCGATTGTTGTTTCTTCATCTAACCACCTACATTTCTATGTAATTCATTTTGTAATACAACAACTACTCGGTAATAGTTGTTTTGACTACAAAAACAGACTTCTCTTATAAAGTTTGTTCAAAAAGTGACAAGTCCATTAAAAAGTTTATCACAATAAATAAAGAAAAGTAAGAGGATAAATAACAAAAATCTCATCAAAATGAAAAGAAGAAGTGGTTGTTTTCACAAGTGTGAAGAGGGTTAATTAAATACAAACAAGATTTCAATTACATTACAGAAATTTTAAAACTCAAAATTTAATACGTTTATTTCTTGTTTCAATAGGAAATTAACGGTAAAATAGAAAAGTGAGACAGTGAGGAGGAAAAATGAATGAGCGAACAGTTAACAAGAAGTAGTAAACATATTCAAAAAGCTCTTAAAAAGCAAAAAGCTTATAAACGTGCTACCGCCGTTGCGGGGACTTCAATGATTTTAGCACCTGTGGTTGGTGCTGCGGTACCTGCCCAAGCAGAATCAAGCCAGCAAGCATTTATTAATGAAATCGGAAATTCAGCAGCAGCCGTTGCCAATAGCAATGATATGTATGCTTCCGTCATGATTGCTCAAGCGTTGCTAGAAAGTAGTTATGGTAGTTCTGGGTTAGCATCTGCACCGAACTATAACTTGTTTGGTGTAAAAGGAAGTTATAATGGACAATCTGTTTATATGCCAACAAAAGAATATTTAGACGGACAATGGGTGACCGTCACAGCAGCATTTAGAAGTTATAATTCTTATGCGGAATCGTTCCAAGATCATGCCAATGTTATTCGTTCCACTGCTTTTGGGGATACATACCATTATTCAGGCGTTTGGAAGAGTAATACTAGCAGTTATCGCGATGCAACAGCCGCTTTAGCTGGAAGTTATGCAACTGATCCAGGCTATGCCGAAAAATTGAATTGGTTAATTGAAGCATATAATTTAACTCAATATGATTGGGGAGCACCAGTCGCTCAAACCACTAGTTATTCAGATACAACGGGAACCGTTGATACAACAATCGATACAGCGGCTTCTGCAACAGCAACAGCAGAAACTGTGGCTAGTCAAAGTTACACTGTCGCAAACGGCGACACATTGTGGGACATTGCTGCACGTTTTGGAACGACAGTTGATAATTTAATGTCACTAAATGGATTAACATTGGATTCTGTTTTATCGGTGGGTCAAACCATCCAAATCGGTTAATTTTGCAATTATTTAGTTGAAGAAGGACCTTACAAAAGCGGCAGTTTTTGTAAGGTCTTTTATCGTGAAAATAGGTAGGGCTAGCAGCAATTATTGGATGAGTATAATCCGTTTTTTTATTTAATTTTTCACAAACTAAAATTCGTTTTTCTGGTAGAAATCGTTTTTTTGAGCTATGCTTAGAGAAAGAATTATTATATTGTTTGTAAAATTGGAGGATGTAGGATTATGACTAAAGGTTATGTAAAATCAGTAACAGAGTTAATTGGTCAAAGCCCAGTTGTGAAATTAAAACGGATGGTACCAGAAGGAGCTGCAGATGTTTTTGTTAAACTAGAGTTCTTTAATCCTGGTGGCAGTGTGAAAGATCGAATTGCTTTAAGCATGATCCAACAAGCCGAAGCAGATGGTCGCCTAAAACCTGGACAAACGATTATTGAGCCGACTAGTGGTAATACAGGCATTGGGTTAGCAATGGTAGGTGCTGCGTTGGGATATCCAGTTAAGATTGTGATGCCAGATACTATGAGTATTGAACGCCGCAAATTAATGCAAGCATATGGGGCTGATTTATTATTAACCCCTGGTGCCGAAGGAATGAAAGGGGCAATTGCAAAAGCCACAGCATTAGCAGAAGAACACGGATACTTCATGCCTTTGCAATTTAATAATCCAGCTAATCCAATGGTACATGAACAAAAAACAGGAAAAGAAATTGTTGATGTCTTTGGTAAACGTGGCTTAGATGCGTTTGTTTCTGGTGTTGGCACTGGAGGAACCGTTACAGGAGTTGGCCATGAATTGAAACGGATTTTTCCAGACATTGAAATTGTTGCAGTAGAACCAACGGAGTCGCCTGTTTTAGAAGGTGGCGAACCAGGTCCACATAAAATCCAAGGAATAGGCGCTGGTTTTGTCCCAGAAGTTTTAGACACCACCGTTTATCAAAAAGTTGCCGCTGTTTCTAGTGAAGACGCATTAGAAACTGCTCGTTTAATGGGGCCAAAAGAAGGCATCCTTGTGGGGATCTCAGCAGGGGCAGCAATTAAAGCGGCCATTGATTTGGCAGTTGAATTAGGCGCAGGCAAACGTGTCTTAGCGCTGGTTCCGGATAACGGCGAACGTTATCTTTCGACAGCTCTTTACGAATTTCCAGAATAAAAAACACGCCAAAAAACGAGCATTTCTCTTAGTTTAGTAAAATGCTCGTTTTTTCCACGAGAATCCTACAATAATTCTTGTCAATCGTAATAAGAAATAGTATTATTTAAGAAAGATAGACAGGGGAGGGATACAAAGATGGACAACGTATTGGTTAAAAATGCACTTGCTGAATTAAAAGAAGCCAATATCCGAATTACTCCGCAACGTTATGCTATCTTGGAATATTTAATCGAAAATCATACACACCCAACAGCTGATGAAATTTATCGCGCACTAGAAGATCATTTTCCAAATATGAGTGTAGCAACGGTTTACAACAATCTACGTTTATTTACTGAAATCGGTTTCGTTCAAGAAATGAGTTATGGCGATGCATCTAGTCGTTTTGATTTTAGTTCGAAGAAACATTATCACGTGATTTGTCAAAAATGTGGTAAAATCGTTGATTTTCATTATCCAGGGTTAGAGGACGTTGAAATGGCCGCTAGTAAATTAACAGGCTTCGAAATTAATGAACATCGTTTAGAATTATATGGATTATGTCCAGATTGCCAACAAGCACAACAGGAGAATGTGTAAAAAATTACATACTGTTAAAAATTTATCAAAAGATAAGTCACTTGTCTAGGCAAATTTCACAAGCGTAAGAGTTTTCACTCTTATGCTTGTTTTTTTGTGTGGTTATTGACTTTTAAATTCTTAAAAACAAAAAATTAACTAGCTATTATTAAGAATTAGCAACAGTTTGTGAATTTTTTTATATGCGATTCACAAGCATAGAACTCGAATAAGCTTGATTCCTCTGATATATTTTAAACAGACAGAGGGAGACGTCACCTCTGCAAAACAAAGATTGTGAAAGAAGGGATTTACAACATGAAAGTCGTAGTCGTAGGATGTACCCATGCTGGAACTTCAGCAGTTAAAAGTATTTTAGCAAATCACCCGGAGGCGGAAGTCACTGTATATGAAAGAAATGACAATATTTCCTTCCTATCTTGCGGAATTGCCTTGTACGTTGGAGGCGTAGTTAAAAATGCTGCTGATTTATTTTATTCAAATCCAGAAGAACTGGCTTCTTTAGGAGCAACAGTGAAGATGGAACACAATGTTGAAGAAATCAACGTGGACGACAAAACTGTTATAGCGAAAAACTTACAAACGGGTGCAACTGAGACCGTTTCTTATGATAAATTAGTGATGACAACTGGTTCTTGGCCAATTATTCCACCAATTCCAGGAATTGATGCTGAAAATATTTTATTATGTAAAAACTATTCACAAGCCAACGTGATCATCGAAAAAGCGAAAGATGCCAAACGTGTCGTTGTCGTTGGTGGCGGTTATATTGGTATTGAATTAGTAGAAGCTTTTGTAGAATCAGGTAAACAAGTTACTTTAGTTGACGGGTTAGACCGCATTTTAAATAAATATTTAGATAAGCCATTCACAGATGTTCTAGAAAAAGAATTAGTTGATCGTGGCGTTAATTTAGCTTTAGGTGAAAATGTCCAACAATTCGTAGCAGATGAGCAAGGAAAAGTAGCAAAAGTCATTACACCAAGTCAAGAATTCGAAGCAGATATGGTGATTATGTGTGTTGGTTTCCGTCCAAATACAGAATTATTAAAAGATAAAGTTGACATGTTACCAAATGGTGCAATTGAAGTCAATGAGTATATGCAAACAAGCAATCCTGATATTTTTGCTGCGGGTGATAGTGCAGTTGTTCACTACAACCCAAGTCAAACAAAAATTATATCCCATTAGCAACGAATGCTGTTCGTCAAGGTATGCTAGTAGGTCGTAATTTGACTGAACAAAAATTGGCTTATCGTGGCACACAGGGAACTTCTGGCTTATATTTATTCGGTTGGAAAATTGGTTCAACAGGTGTGACAAAAGAAAGTGCCAAATTAAACGGACTAGATGTCGAAGCAACTGTTTTCGAAGATAACTATCGTCCAGAGTTTATGCCAACAACTGAAAAAGTTCTGATGGAATTAGTCTATGAAAAAGGAACACAACGCATTGTTGGTGGTCAATTGATGTCTAAATATGATATCACACAATCTGCCAATACTTTATCATTAGCGGTCCAAAATAAAATGACTGTCGAAGATTTAGCGATTTCTGATTTCTTCTTCCAACCACATTTTGATCGCCCTTGGAACTACTTAAACTTATTAGCCCAAGCCGCTTTAGAAAATATGTAATTAATAATAGAAAAAGGATGAAGAACAGAAGTTCTTCATCCTTTTTGTTAGTCACTAAGCGCTCCAGTTGTTTGGTTCATTAATGCCATTAATTGCTCTTTCGTTGTTCGTTTGATAGAAAGAGAGGGGAGATTATCTAAAGAAAAATAAGCACAATTCGAGGTTTCAATGTTTTTTTCAAAGGGATGATTTTCTAGAATGTCACAAGAAAAGATCATTTTATAGTACTGAAATAGTTGAGGAATGTCTTTTCGTTTATCTGTATCATAAACAGCAAGCAATTCTTTTGCTGTAACAACTAAGCCAGTTTCTTCCAATACTTCTTTTTCAATATTTTCTTTAGGAGAGCAGCCAATTTCGGCATAGCCACCAGGTAATGACCATTCTTTGGTCCGTAAATCTTCAACTAATAAAAAACGATTCTCTTTTTTTATCAAACCGCGAACATCTACTTTCGGTGTTGGATAACCTTCTTCTTTAGTTAAGATTTTTTCTAAGTCGGGCAAGACAGTCGCTTCGTGTCCGGTTGCGCTAATAAGTTGTAACGTAAGTTCTCGTAGTTCTTGGTAACGTTCTTGATCAAAAGCATCTTTCCCGTAAAAAAGACCAGCATCTGCCAATGCTAGCAACCGCTTATAAGTGTTCAGATAATCCATATACGCACGCTCCTCATAGACTTAATACGTTTAGTTTAACAGAAAAAAATAAAGAAAGGGCAGATTTAGCGAGAAAAGGCGTCGTTTTAAGGAAATAATAAAGAATAAATGACTAACTTACATTTTTAAACTACCTATGCTATTATTTAATAAAAAAGATTGGGTATACAATAATTTTGTTATGTAAACAAAAAGGAGGTTGTAAATTGAAAGAATTCACAATTATGAGGGAAAAAAATGCAGATAAAAAGACTCAGATAGCACAAGAGGTATTGTTTAATCTTCCAGAATGGTTTGGCCTTGAAAAAGAGACCCGCAAGTATATCGATATAGCTAGTACTTTACCTATGTGGGTGGCAAAGGATGTAGAGAATAAAATACTCGGTTTTATAACACTTTCAGAAACAAGTAAAGATACAGTAGAAATCCATTGTATGGCAGTTAAAAAGCGGTATCATCGCAAAGGTATCGGCAAGTTATTGATAGAAAGCGTGGAAACGTATTCTAAAAATAACTATTTTTTTATTCAAGTCAAAACAGTTGACGAAGGAAATTATTCCGTGTACGATCATACTATTCGTTTTTACGAATCATTGGGTTTTAAGCGCCTTGAGGTTTTTCCGACATTATGGGACGCTTGGAATCCTTGTTTAATTTTAATTAAACAGTTGATTTAATCTACAAAGGAGTTTTAGTATGTCAGTATTTATTAGAGAGTGTACCGTCGCAGACGTACCAGAATTAGAGGCCATTTGCCAAGAGACTTTTGCAGATACTTATGGAGATGGCGAAAACGAAGAGGATTTACAGGCACATTATGAGAGGAAATTTAGTCCAGCAGTTTTAGAAAGCGAAATCTTACATAAAGATTCGCAATATTTCTTTGCTTTTTATAATAATGAACTTGCAGGTTATGTGAAATTAAATCACGGTGATGCTCAGATTACCTATCAACATCCACAAGCGTTACAAGTTGAGCGCATTTATATTCGTAAATCTTTTAAGCGTTTAGGCTTAGGCAAACATTTGATTACGAAAGCAATTGAATTAGCGGAAGAAGCAGAAAAAGAGACGGTTTGGTTAGGTGTTTGGGAACATAATCATCCAGCGCAAAAATTTTATCAATCATTGGGCTTCGTCAAAACAGATGAACATGATTTTTATATGGGAAATGAACGCCATACCGATTATACAATGACGAAACAGTTAAAAGAGTCAACGTAAAGCAAAAACAAGGAAACGGACGCAATGAAGCCGACGATTCCTTGTTTTTTTATCTTAAAATTGTGAAGGAGATTTTCCATAATATTTTTTGAATAATTTACTAAAATGATAGGCATCTTCGTAACCAACCGTTTTTGCTACTTCTTTGACACTTAAGGAATCATTTTTCAGCAATTCTTTCGCATGGTTTAAGCGGATTTGAATTAAATAATTGATTGGCCCAACGCCTGTGGCCGCTTTAAAGGTTTTCGACAAATAAGTCGGGGTAACATATAACATTTCAGCTAACTGTTCCAAAGTAATTTCTTCGTCATGGTGGGTTTCCAGATAATAAATCGTATGATTGACTAAATTTCGTTTTCTTTTTTCCGTTTTCGATAGCCGAGTTTCAATTTTATTTTCTTGATCAACTGCTAAACTTCTTAAAATATAAACCAATAGTTCAATAACTAAAGCTTTAATTTGTAACGCTGATTCAACTTCTTGATGGTTTAATTCATGAACAATTTGCCAAGCTTTTTCTAAAAAAGCACCATGTAAATGACTTAAATCTAATAAAGCTGATTTATTTGGAAATACGTTTCGCGCTAAGCCTTCTAAATAGAGATTTGAAATGCCAATGTGTAGTTGATGTGAGTAAGTTCCTGCTTTTTGTTGCTCACCATGTTCCGTTCGCGGATTAAAAAGAAACACCGTACCAGCAGTGGCATGGTACTGTTGCCCTTGAACAATATATTCGGATTCACCTTCTAAAAGAATAGATATTTCCAGAAATTCATGATGATGACAATTATAAGGGTGGGTCTCTTCGTTCCAAGGATCGAAGGCATATAAAATTTCAGGATTAAACGTTCGACTATTTGTGTAGTTCATAAAAAATCACTCCTACTTGTATCCGCTTTCTATACTATATTGTACATCAAAATATACAAGAATGCCCATTTCTTTTCCTATAAAAAACAGTAATCTTATACACGTCCATAAAAACAAGAGAGAGTAGGGGAGAAAATGAATAGTTTTGAATGGATTTGGCAATATGCTAAAAAAATAAGAATAAGTTACTGCTAGCTGTTATTTTTGTCGTTATTAACGCTATTTTAATTGTTATTATTCCATTGTTATCTGGCAGAATTGTAGACCAAGTAATCAATCAGGGGAAAACTGAAGAGCTTGTCCCAATTCTTGGGATTATGATTGGGGTGACCGTTATTCGGACAGTTGTTCGTTATAGTTATCAAGTCTTGTTTGAATCGGTTGGACAATCTGCGTTATTTGACTTAAGAAAAGATATGTATGTCAAACTTCAAGAATTAGATTTTGATTTCTTTAATCATACACGTGTTGGCGATATTATGGCGCGAATGACAGGGGATACAGACGCTATCCGCCATTTTGTTTCTTGGGTCACTTATAACCTCTTAGAATGTATTTTATGGTTCATCGCAGCCGTGATTGTGATGGGGACGATCAATTGGCAATTGATGCTAGCATTAATTTTAATTACACCTTTGATTTTTCTGTTAACACAAAAAATGTCGAAGGAATCGCATCCGGTATTTTTTGAGATCCGGGAAAGTTTTTCTCGGCTAAATTCGATGGTCGAAGAAAATATTGGTGGAAATCGGGTGGTTAAAGCTTTTTCTCAAGAACCTTATGAAATTGAAAAGTTTAACAAGCACAATGAAGACTATAAAAAATGGAATATGGCTTCTGCAGATGTCTCAAAAAAATATTTACCGTGGTTAGACGGTTTTGCAGGTAGTTTAAATGTTATTGCCTTAGTTCTTGGTGGCCTCTTTGTAATTCAAGGTCGGATGACAATTGGTGATTTAGTGGCCTTTAACGGTTTTCTCTGGATGTTGAACATGCCGATGCGAATGAGTGGCTGGTTGATCAATGATGTGCAACGCTTTACGGCATCGTCCATTAAAATTCGTCAGTTATTAGCAACGAAACCGAAGATTCCCATTGCTCGGGAAAAAGAAGCAGAACCAATCCAAGGCTATGTGACGTTTGATCACGTGTCCTTTCATTTTTCAGATGATCCAGAAACCCCCATTTTATCGGATGTTTCATTTTCAGCAAAACCTGGTGAAACAATTGGTATTTTAGGGGAAACTGGTTCAGGCAAAACCACTTTAGTTAACTTAATCGCTCGGTTCTATGATCCAACAAAAGGCACTGTTTATATTGATGGAAAAGATGCTAAAAGCTATTCTGTTCGTAAATTGCGAGAAAATATCTCCATGGTTATGCAAGATGTCTTTCTTTTTCCAATACAATAGAAGATAACATTGCATTTTGGTAACACATTGGCTAACTTGGAACAAGTGCAAATGATGGCTGAAATTGCTGATGCCCATAGCTTTATTTCCAGAATGCCCGAAGGTTATGCAACAATTGTTGGTGAACGCGGCGTTGGCCTATCTGGTGGCCAAAAACAGCGGATTTCACTGGCCCGTGCCTTAACCAAAGATCCAGCTATTTTAATTTTAGATGACACAACTTCCGCTGTTGATATGGAAACAGAATCAAAAATTCAAAAAGAACTAGGTCGTTTGACGGAAAAGAAAACGACATTTATTATTGCCCACCGAATTTCTTCTGTGAGAGAGGCCAATTTAATTTTGATGATGGAAAAAGGCCGTGTGGTGGAAAGCGGTACGCATAGCGAATTAGTCGAACAAAAAGGCAAATATTTTGACGTATATCAAAAACAATTAGGTCTGACAAAGGAAGGTGAGTCGCGTGGCTAGAAATACGTTTGATGTGGATGAGACTTTAGAAAAAGAATTTAATTGGTCTCATTATAAACGATTAGGCGCCTATATTAAGCCTTACAAAAAAGCTGTTTTTAAAACATTATTTGTCATCATATTAGCTAATCTGGCAAGTATGTTAGGCCCTTACTTTACTAAAATTGCGATTGACCAAGTAATTCCACAAAAGAATCTCTCGTTACTCTTGATACTAGGGGCTATTTTCCTATTTTCCTTGGTGATTATTGGTTGGTGTATGCGTTATCGAATATATGCCATCACAGAAATTGGACAAGATATTTTAAAAGATATGCGTTTTTCAATTTTTGAGCATCTACAAAAATTACCATTTTCTTACTTTGACAGTCGGCCGCATGGAAAAATCTTAATTCGGGTGGTCAATTACATCAATACGTTAAGTGATTTACTAAGTAACGGATTGATCAATTTAATTTCTGATTTATTTAATGTGATTATCACCTTAATCTTCATGTTATTTATTGATGTGAAATTAACCTTATACAGTTTACTGCTATTGCCTGTGTTGTTCGTGATGGTTCTGTTTATCCAAGGGAAACAACGGAAAGCTTACCAAGAGCTTAGCAATAAACAATCAAACTTAAATGCCTATATTCATGAAAGTATTTCAGGAATTAAAATTACACAATCTTTTGCACGAGAGGATGAAAATTTCCAGATTTTTAACGAGGTAAGCGAAGAATATCGTCAATCCTTTATGAAAGCTGTGCGTGTCCAGTATTTATTATGGCCAGCAGTGCAAAATATATCCGTCATTACGACTTGTTTTATCTATTTCGTAGGAATCCGTCAATTAGGCGTGTCCGTTACCACTGGGACGCTAATTGCTTTTATCGGTTATATCAATAACTTTTGGAATCCAGTCATCAATATTGGTAACTTCTACAATTCTCTGATTACTGCAACTGCTTATTTGGAAAGGATTTTTGAAACGATGGATGTTGTTCCAGAAATTCAAGATGCGCCGCACGCTATTGCGTTGCCGCCAATTAAAGGAACCGTCGACTTTCAGCATGTTTATTTCCGTTATGAAGAAGGAAAAAATATTTTGAACGATGTTAGTTTTCATATTGAGCCAGGACAAACAATCGCCTTGGTTGGGCCAACAGGTGCGGGTAAAACAACAATCATCAATTTGTTAAGTCGTTTTTATGATGTGAATGAAGGGGCCGTTAAAATTGATGGTTATGATGTTCGCGATGTGACACTCCGTTCGTTAAGGAAACAAATGGGGGTAATGCTTCAAGATACGTTTATTTTTTCAGGAACAATTATTGAAAACATTCGGTACGGAAATTTAGCAGCCACAGAGGAAGAAGTTATCCAAGCCGCAAAAATTGTTCGTGCGCACGACTTTATCAAGGATTTAAAAGATGGCTATGAAACAGTTGTGGAAGAGCGGGGTAGTACACTCTCGGCAGGACAACGCCAATTAATTTCATTTGCTCGTGCGTTACTGGCAGATCCCAAAATTTTAATTTTAGACGAAGCAACCTCCAGTATTGATACAAAAACAGAAGAATTGTTACAAGAAGGACTACAACAACTTCTGAAAGGACGGACATCGTTTATTATTGCTCATCGACTTTCTACCATCAAAAATAGCGATAAAATTTTCTATATTGATGGTGGTCGTATTGTGGAAGAAGGATCTCATGATCAACTAATGGCAAAACATGCGTTATATCATCATTTATATCAATCGCAATACGACTTATTAAAGAGCTAGATGATAAAACAGAGAAAATTCTTAGTTGAATCTTTCTCTGTTTTTCTGTATCGTAACCTTAACAAAGGAAAAAATGATGAGGTGCCAAATGAATCGGAATTTTGAAGTAGAATTAACAACATTATGTATGATTAGAAATCAGAAAAATGAAATCCTTGTGCAAGAACGACAAAAAAAGGATTGGCCTGGTTGGACGTTCCCTGGCGGACATGTTGAAAAAAACGAGGGCATGGAAACAGCTATGGTTCGCGAACTCCTTGAAGAAACAGGATTAGTGCTGAAGCCACAATTAGTAGGTGTTGCAGAATGGCTGAATGATTGTTCAGGTGCGCGGGAATTAGCCACATTATTCATTGCAGAAACAGCGGATGAACTACCAGAAGAAACGGAACAACCCTTGTTTTGGGTCACTGAAAAAGAATTGCGAGAAGGTCCTTTAGCTGGCAGTTTAGCAGAACTTTTCCCAGTATTTTTTGGCGAAAAGCAATTTTATTTTAAAAATAATACAGCTTAATGATTCAAACCTAAAAGATTAAATCAATCCCACTTATTAAAAGAGAGGAAATCTAAAATTAAACATTGCTATTTATAAGCAATGTTTGCTATTCTTAATAAAAGGGAATTAATTTTTTATATAATGAGGGGGAAAAAGTGTGTTAAAAAGAAAAGTGGGGATTATTACAGGCGTTTTCTGTTCAGCTTTGTTACTGACAGGTTGTGGCAAAAGTGCGAAAGATGAGTTCATTCAAGGGATTGGCAATCAAAACGCACAAGAATCTGGGGTTTGGGATTTCTCTATGTCAATTAGTGACATGAAATTTTCACAAGAAGATAGTGCACAAACGAATCCTATGATTGGGATGCTCATCACGCAAATCAAAGACGCATCGCTTTCTGGGAAGATTCAAGTAGATGCCAAAAAAGAAAAAGCATTCAACTTAGAGATGAAATTAAAAGCGATGGGAATGGATGTACCGATTTCATTGGTTGGATCATTAGATAACGAGGGCAAAGAGCCAAAACTCTATTTAGCAACAGATATGATGGAATATATTGTCGCTGTCGCAGACTCAATGACTGACGGTGCTATCGATAGTTCTCAGTTAGATACAGAAAAACTAAAAGGAAAATACATTGATCTTTTAGCCATGAACGAGGAAAGTACGAAAGAATGGCAAGATACAATCAAAGAGTATCAAGAATCGGAAAAAGAACGAAAACAGTCTGCTAAGGAATACAAAGAGTTTTTAGAAGGATTAGACAAGGATACGTTCGAGAAAAAAGGGGACACCATTACCCATACGTTTACAAAAAAAGAATTACAAAAGTTAATCAAAATTACGACAGAAACATCTGAAAAAGGTAAAGAACAAGATCCTTTCGAAAAAATCAAAGATGTTTCTGCCAAAGTTTCTGTTAATACAAAAGAAAATAAAACAAATATGTTGATTAATGTGAAACCGCAGCAAGACAAGAACGTTGACATGGGACTTGAATCATTATCTAGTAAAATTAGCATTACACAAAAAGCCAAAAAAGCGACGATTTCAATGCCTAAGAAAGAAAATATTTTATCAGAACAAGAAGTTGAAAAAATATTTTCCGATAGCACCTCTATGACAGGTCTATCCACTGAAGACACGACTGTTGCGATCAATCAATAACGCTGAATGACCAATAAAAACGGCCGCTCAAAAAAAGTAACGAAAGACCTAGCATGATTGGGATGCTAGGTCTTTTTTGAATAAAAAAACCAGCATTTTAGTTTTCTTTGAATTATTGGTTGTTATTTTTGGTGGTGTAAACAGTTTAAAGTTAATACATTTGTTTTTGATTTAAATTCTACTGCTATTTTTAATCATTCTATTAAATAACAAATGTTTTCGAGTGTTTTTAAGCATTATTTTTGTTATGCAGAGTGGTTTTTTTATACAATGAGTATAATTTTAGATGAAGGAGTGTTTTAGGTGAAAAATCAACATTTAACTACGTCACAAGGAAGTCCAGTTGGCGATAATCAAAATTCGCTAACTGCAGGAGAATTTGGTCCTGTCCTAATCCAAGACGTTCATTTATTAGAAAAATTAGCTCATTTTAATCGTGAGCGCGTACCAGAACGGGTTGTTCATGCCAAAGGTGCTGGTGCTCATGGGATTTTCAAGGTGAGCCAATCAATGGCACAATATACTAAAGCCGATTTTTTATCTGAAGTTGGCAAAGAAACACCTTTATTCGCTCGTTTTTCAACTGTAGCTGGAGAGTTAGGTTCATCAGATACATTGCGTGATCCTCGCGGTTTTGCGCTTAAATTCTATACAGACGAAGGAAATTACGACTTAGTTGGCAATAATACGCCCATTTTTTTCATTCGTGATGCAATTAAGTTTCCAGATTTTATTCATAGCCAAAAAAGAAATCCACGGACGCATTTGAAAAGTCCAGAAGCTGTTTGGGATTTTTGGTCTCATTCACCTGAAAGCCTTCATCAAGTAACAATTTTAATGAGTGATCGTGGCATTCCGTTGTCGTTCCGTCATATGCATGGTTTTGGTAGCCATACATTCAAATGGGTCAATGCTGCTGGAGAAGTATTTTTTGTTAAATATCACTTCAAGACGAATTAAGGAATCAAAAATCTAGAGAGTCAATTAGCAGAAGAAATTGCTGGGAAAAATCCCGATTTCCATATTGAAGATTTGCATAATGCAATTGAAAATCAAGAATTTCCTTCTTGGACATTATCTGTGCAAATTATCCCGTATGCAGATGCGTTAACAATGAAAGAAACTCTTTTTGATGTAACAAAAACGGTTTCTCAAAAAGAGTATCCGCTGATTGAAGTTGGCACGATGACTTTAAATAGAAATCCAGAGAATTATTTTGCAGAGGTTGAACAAGTAACCTTTTCACCAGGGAATTTCGTTCCTGGTATTGAAGCTTCTCCAGATAAATTATTGCAAGGACGTTTGTTCGCTTATGGGGATGCACATCGTCATCGTGTGGGCGCTAATAGTCACCAATTGCCGATCAACCAAGCAAAAGCGCCTGTAAATAACTACCAAAAAGACGGCAATATGCGTTTTAACAATGGCAATAGCGAAATTAATTACGAACCAAATAGTTATACTGAAACACCAAAAGAAGATCCTAAGGCGAAAATTAGTTCCTTTGAAGTTGAAGGAAATGTTGGTAATTATAGCTATAATCAAGATCACTTTACACAAGCAAACGCTTTGTATAATTTGCTGCCAAGCGAAGAAAAAGAAAACTTAATTAACAATATAGCGGCATCTTTAGGTCAAGTGAAAAATCAAGAAATCATCGCGCGTCAAATTGATTTGTTCACTAGAGTAAATCCAGAATATGGAGCACGTGTCGCACAAGCAATTAATCAACAAGCATAATTTATATAACGTACGTGACAAAACCAGTCTAGATAAACTAAAGACTGGTTTTGTTTGCTTTTCAATGCTTTTTACTCTACTCCCGAATACTAGAATAAAGTGCAACACTCAGCAAATTATTGTTGAGTGTTTTTGTTATGTATCGAGGGTTAACATTGACAAATAAGCTATTTTAAGCTAATTTATAAATATGCTTATACCAACTTAAAAGGAGACATGTTTATGATTCAAAAGAAACGACTTGAGTTAATTTTAGAGGAATTGAAGACGCGCGGAACTCTTAGTTTGAAGGAAATTATAAACTTAACAGGTTCTTCAAGAGATACAGCAAGAAGAGATATTATCAAATTAGCTCAAAATAATGCTATTGATCGCACATATGGTGGAATTAGTTTGCCCAATACCTTTAGTCGTTTAGATGAATATCTTGAACGTACTGAAGATCTCAGTGCTGAAAAAGATATTCTAGCAAAAACTGCTAGTAATTTAGTAAAAGATAATTCCCATATTTTTTTAGATATTTCGACAACGGTCAGTTGCATTCCAAGACATATAAGACCTTATGAGAATGTCATAGCAACGACAAATTCATTAGATATTACCGACCAACTATTGAGAAATACTAAATGTAAAACTAAGATTTTAGGTGGAAGCGTCGATCCTATCAAACGAAATGTCGTTGGAACGAAACCAATGCTTGAGCTGGATTCATTTATCTTTGATGTTGCTTTTATGAGTGCCGCTGGAATCACAACTTCAGGCATTTATTACGCCTACGATGAAGATATAGATTTCAAAAAAAAGATAAGAAAACAATCCAAACTTGTAGTTTTACTAATTGATAATACAAAAATCGGATTAAGTCATAACTATAAAGGTTTAGATTTCGAAGATATTGATTTTCTTGTTATAGAAAGTCGTCTACCAGATGATTTAGAAAGAACAATATCAGATAGTAATGTCTCTATAATAAATTCAAAGTAGGTGCAAACATGATTAAAACGGTATTATTTGACGTAGATGGAACAATCTTAGATACAGAATTTGTCATGATTAAGTCTTTACAAAAAACTCTAAAAGAAGAGAAAAACTTGGACGTTCCAGAAGAAAATTTAGAGTATATCTTAGGTATACCAGGTAAAAAAGCAATTGAACGGTATTCATCATCTGGAGAGGAAGTTGATAAGCTACATGCATGTTGGTCCGAAAATGTTAAACAATACTCTCATCTTGCGACTTTGTTTCCTCAAGTGGAAGAAGCATTGACTAAGTTAAAAGAAAACGAGATACAAATTGGGATCGTTACATCCAAAACAAATGAAGAAATGGAAAATGAATTTGAACATTTTGGTTTAAGTAAACTTTTTGATATTTCAGTAACTGCCTCTGATACAACGAAACATAAACCTAATCCTGAACCAATTCTATATGCATTAAATAAATTAGGAAGTTTACCCGAAGAAACAATTTATATAGGCGATTCTATCTATGATATGCATAGCTCACAATCAGCTGGAGCTAAATTTGCTTTAGCAAAGTGGGGAGCAAAAGAAAATCCACTATTCTCAAGTGCAGATATTAGGTTAGAAACTCCTCTAGAAATATTACAACACTTAAAATAGATCAGCTTACTAAAAAATATGTTATTTCATTAACGGTTAACATAAGTGAGGATTATTTCAAGTGATTGTCGTAGCAAGGATTTCAATCACCTAGATTGTGAAATGAGAATGGTCTACCTACGAACGCCTTGTCATTAAGGGATTTGTGGGCAGAAATCTTTGTGATTTACTAGAAGCGTCGTTTGTTGGGTTTGTTTTTTTAGATAGGAGTTTATGAAATGTCGTATAACCATTTATCAGCTGAAGAGCGTGGACAAATAGAAGCGTATCTGAAGGAAGGAGTCTCTCAGGCTGAGATAGCTCGCCGATTGGATCGGCATAGATCCACGATCTATCTCTAGAGAGATCAAACGTGGTTCCGAGCAAAGAAAGAAGAAGAGTCTCGCTAGTTTGCCTTATCAAGCAACTAGCGCTGGTAATTTAGCACGTATTCGCAAGAAAAATTGCGGAACAACTACTAAGGCTACTGTACACAATACTAAAACTATCATGAAGTATCTTGATATGAAATATTCGCCGGAACAGATAGCGAACGCAGTTCGTAGTGTAAAGGTTTGTACATCAACAATTTATAACTGGATTTACAAAAAGATCGTTCCTTTCGATATTAAGAAATTACGCGGTCGTGGAAAACGTTACAAAATAAAGAATACTGGGAAACGATTAAAACGGCCGGATCGAGCTTTCTTTGAAGGGCGCACGTTGGAGAACCGACCAGAAGAGGTTCAGTTACGAACGGAGTTCGGTCATTGGGAAGCAGATACCGTTGTGTCCAAGCAAGGTGTTGCAGCGTGTCTAGCAACATTCATAGAACGTAAAACAAGGCATTATGTAGCAATTAAGATACCGAACAAGACAGGTAGATCCATGATGACAGCAATTAAGCGTCTAGTGGAAATGTATCCACATGGTGTGAAATCGATCACATGTGACCGTGGAAGCGAGTTTGTCAATCAGTTTGAAATTGGACTTATTGAAGACACTTTTGACTGCAAAATCTATTATGCTAATCCATGCGCGCCACATGAACGCGGATCAAATGAAAATCATAATGGATTACTCAGAGAATATTTTCCAAAACCATCTAATTTTAAAAATATTTCTCAAAATAAGATCAATCAAGCTGTTCAAAGTATGAATTTACGGCCACGAAAAATCTTTAAGTGGAAATCACCGCAGCACAAATTTAATTTGGAGTATTCGAAAGCTTTCTAGCACCAACAAATATTTTTTACATTGTTATAAAAAAGAATACAACGAACGATACTATTTATACGGAAATTGAAACATGATATAATAGAGCAAATCACGAATAATCTTTATACTAAAACAATTATATGTTGCACTTAATCCTAACATTCGCCAATTCAAAACTACTTTGTATAATGTATATTATGTAAACTAGAATAAAATAAAAAACTTTAGCCGATAAATTGCACTTCTCTTTCGACTAATTAATTTACCCAACTAACCTTACAAGTTGTTTGCTAAGCTAGTTGGGTTTACTGTTTATTGAAACGTTGGATTGTTCATTTCTTGATGAATTTCTTTGCTCGCTTCATATAGAAACAATGTTTGTTTTTTACTTGATGCATAATCGACAATGGGTTTTGGATAATTTTCTCCTAAATGTACATGATATTGCGTTTGTAAGGCTTCGTTCATTAGATTTGGTTGATGAATATACTTTTGTGGCACTTGCTTAAGTTCTGGAACATATTTTTTGATGAACTGGCCGTCATTATCAAATTTTTTTGACTGGATAATTGGATTAAAAATCCGAAAATACGGGACAGCGTCCGTTCCTGTCGAAGCAGCCCATTGCCAGCCACCGATATTATTGGCGGCATCATAATCAATCAACATTTTTTGAAAGTATTTTTCACCCCAACGCCAATCAATGTGTAAATTTTTAACTAAAAAAGAGGCAGTAATCATTCTTAAGCGATTGTGCATCCAACCAGTTTGATTCAGTTGTCGCATTGCGGCATCAATTATAGGGTACCCCGTCTCCCCTTTTTGCCACTTGGCAAACATTTCTGGGTCATTTGTCCATTGAATATAACGAAATTTTTCTTGAATAGCTTCCTCTTTTTGTTGTGGAAACGTACTATAGATCATATTGTAAAAGTCGCGCCAAGCTAATTCTTTTTTGAAGGTTTCTTTACTTAAGCTAGAAGGCATAGATGCAAGCTCTTGCCAAATGGTGCGAATCGAAAGTTCTCCCGTTCTTAAAAAAGTAGACAGATGACTCGTTTGATCCTGATAAGGGAAATCACGCTTATTTTCATAGGATTGAAGTTTTTGATCAATAAAAGTATTTAAGCGCCTTCTGGCTGTTTCTTCGCCGACACTATAGTGTATTAAAGGAATCCTCGCAATCTGTTCACGATAAGCTGCTTCCTCTTCTGGAAAAAGACACGCACTAAAAATTTTTTCAGCTGTATAGGAAACAGGAATCGGTGTTTCTTTAGGCGCCTCTTTCCATTTATTGTAATAGGGCGTAAACACTTGGTACTTGCTGCCATCGTTCTTCTTAATTTCTTCAGAGCCATGCAAATAGGCATCTTGAAAAGAGAAAGACTGAATATTATTTTCTTCAAAAAAGCGCATAGCTTGCTGGTCCCGCTTTGCCCCAAAGCCACAAGTATCTTCATTAAAATAAATGGCCTGCCAATCGGGTAATTTGCGTTTCAAACGTGAAATAAATCTAACGGTTCGCCGACCATGATTTGTAAATGTGCCTCTTGATCGATTCGTTCTTTGAACGAGGCTAAACTTGCAAAAAAAAGCGTTATGATTAGCACTTTCTTGAATAAATTGTTGAGGATTCATTTGGAATAATAAAATCAATTCATCAGCTGCAGAATTTTGTAACGCGTGTGCTAATGCTTTATTATCCTGTAATCGTAAATCACGTCTAACCACATTACTCTTTTCATTTTAAATCCTCCTAAATACTTCGTCTTGCTTATCGTAACCGTGACTGCTGATTTTTAAAGCAACTTGCCTAGACTTTTCAAAAAGCCGATAAAAACTGGGTTTTCAGCTTTTATCGGCTTTTTGATTTAAATTAATAGGAAATATTAAAAGCTTTCATATCTTTCTCAATATATTGTAGGACTTCTGTATTGCCAAAAAATTGTGTAAAATAATAGGCTTGACGATAGTCATCGGCTGTGTCTTCCCCGAGCATTTGTTTATTAAAGGCTTTTTCATATAAAAGATAATCTAGCAAATAAATGGAGTGTTTGTCACGACAAATCTGAATCCCTTTTTCGCTTAAAGTGACACTTTTTTGGTAGTCTTTCATTTCCGAGTAGAATTTAGCAGAATTATAATAAATTCTACAACGCTCCAAGGAACATTCTAATTTAAATTGTTCCAATTCTTGTAATGATTTTTCGTAATACACTTGCGCTTTTCTCATATCTTTTTCCAGTTCATATAGCGTACCTAGCGCATTCAGGCTTAAAATGTTGTAAATATTGACTTTACGGTCAATTTCTGCGCCCCGATATAGGTAAAACAAGGCCTCTGCTTTATCTTTTTTTCCTAATAAACAAGTAATTCCCTTATAATATAACAATTTAGTCGTTAGTTCATTATTAGATAAGATAAGACCTTCAGGCACTTCTTGTAATAAATTGTAGGCCTCTAAGTGAAATAACCGTAAAGATAAATCCTCGACTTTGTTTAGTAGATTTTCAATTTTCTTTTCTTCAGAAATCATCATGCATTCTTCTACTTCTAAATCTAATCGGAGGCAAATAGATGAGAAAATATCTAAACTGTCACATAGATTACGGTTTTCAATATTACTAATTGTTGCTTGCGTACAGATGCCGTTAGCCAGCTCTGATTGTGTGATTTTTTTAAGTTTTCTCGCTTGTTTTATTTTGTCTCCTGCTACCTTCACGAACAGACCTCCACTTGTATTATTATGTAAATTCATTAAAAAATGTTATACTTTGATTATCAATTAAAGGAGGTACATGCTATGTTTGATTTACTTGCATTATTGACTGGAACATCAACTTATGGCAACGTTCCCCATGTTTAATTAGTCAATGCGTGTCAAGTATGGTCTTCCATACTTGGCATGTTTCCTTTAAAACTGACTCAATGATACTACAAACGGACAGACAAATACAACCGAAAATCATTGGTTTTTTATTAAGAAAAAGAACAGCAAGAAGTGATAACTACTTCTTGCTGTTCTTTTGTTTAGTTAGGTGTATTTAGATTTAAAATGATTTGTTCCGGCGTAATTTCATTATGATCTGACATCATTGGCTCTACGCTTAAATAACTTGAAGTATTTGTAATGATAACCATGACAGTTGAGTCAAGCCCAGCTTCTTTAATGGCTTTTCGATCGAACGTTCCTAAAAGATCTCCTTTTTTAACACGGTGACCTTGGGTTACTTGTGTCTGAAAGACCTCCTGCCCCAATGTGACAGTATCAATTCCTATATGAATTAATACTTCAGCTCCTGCGTCCGTTTGGATACCATAAGCGTGTCCAGTTTCTGCAACCAAGTTTAATAAACCATCTGCAGGCGCGTAAACCTTGTTCGCTGTTGGCATGATTGCTAAACCTTTGCCCATCATCTCGCTTGAAAATACCGGGTCATTAACAGCAGTAAGATTCATGGCGTAACCATTTACCGGAGAAAAAAGTTGTTCATCTAAGGTGTTATGTTGCATTTCAAAGACTTCGCGTTCTTCCTCTTCGATTACTTTATCTGAAATCAAAACCTCTTGCGGAATTGCAAATAGACTGGTTAATGCATAACATACACCGACAGATAAAAGTGCGACTAATAAATAGATCACTAATTGATGTGCACTATAGATATACATTAAGAAAGAAGGAATAACGGCTAAGCCATAAGAATTTGATTGAATATGAAAAATAGCTAAAATTGCTCCGCCTAAACCTGATGTAAACAAGACACATAGCAGTGGTTTTAAGTTCCAACGAATAAGTAATCCAAATAACACAGGCTCACTAACTCCAAATAATTGAGACAACATAGAACCAATGGCTGTCGACTTCACTTTGCTATCTTGCGCTTTTTTCGCAAAGGCTAAACAACTGCCAACGTTAGCAAACCCATACATGGCACATATTGTAATCAATGCATTAAATCCTGTATTTGCTAATAATGATGTTTCTACCATAGTTAGTGTATGATGAATACCAATCAAAACCATTAAAGGATATGAGGCACCAATCACGAAACCACCTAGTCCTAAGGGCAACCCAATCAACCATTGGACAACATCTACCATGCCTAATTCAACGGTATGCAAAATTGGGCCAATTCCGAGAATCATGATTAAAAAAGTAATTAACATAGTCATAAAGGGTGTAAAAATTTGATCGAGAATATTCGGCATCTTTTTTCGGAAAAAAAGTTCAATCTTTGCGCCAATTATACCAGCAGCAATTGCACTTAAAACGGATCCTTGTGCACCGACAACTGGGATAAAACCAAAAGCCATAATAGCTTTCACGCCAGAATCTGGTGTTGCAACTGCATAAGCGTTTGGTAAAATGGGTGATACCATCATTAAACCAATAACAATCCCGATTACAGGCGTCGCATTAAATGCTTTAAAGGTAGACCAAACAATCAAAGCTGGCAAAAAGGCAAAGACGGTATCTGTAATGACAGAGACAATTTGTTGAAAGCTTTCAGGAATATTGGCTACACTTGCTCCGAATAATTGTAAAAAAGTATCGTTAAAAATAACACCTTTTAACCCTAGGAACAATCCTGTTGCTGCAATTACTGGAACAATTGGAATGAATATTTCACTTAAAATGCGCATTGTTTTGCGCATGCCCGTTTCATTATTTTTTAAAATTGCTGTTTGCTCTGCTTTTGACACAACATTGATTCCAAGTTTTTCTATTTCATCATACAATTTAGTCACAATACCAGTTCCTAAAATCACTTGGTATTGACCGCCATTATAAAAGACACCTTTTACTAAATCAATTTTTTCTAGTTGTTTACCATCTACTTGTTCGTGGTCCTTCAAAATAAAACGTAACCGCGTTTGACAATGGGTGACCGATATAATGTTATCCATACCGATTAATTGAATAATGTCTTTGGCTGCCTGCTGATAATTTTCTGCCATGTTATACTCCTCCTAGCTACTCATTTATAGTAATCAATAGTCCTTGATAGCTTTTTAATAATGTTCCCTGCTGAACTAACTGCTCTCGTTCTTCAGACTGTGTATCAAAAATAACTGTGCCATTAACTAAATAATGAGGGATTGGAACCGCCTCACCAAAATTAAAAAAGGCGTAAATTGTTTTTTCATTTAATTTGCGTTTATAAGCAATAACATTATCTGGAAGATTTGATAGTCCCTCAAATGTTCCATAAAGTAAGATGTCTGTATAGGGACTCTTTTGACGAAATGCAATCATCCGCTTATAGAAATGAAAAATACTTTGACTATTTTTTATTTCTGCTTCGGCATTGATTTCTTTATAATTATCCACCATTCCTAACCAAGGTTTGACGCTTGAAAAACCGCCATACATAGAATCATTCCATGGAAAAGGTGTGCGGGCATTGTCTCGACTACGCAAATTGACAAGTGACAAGGCTTCTTTGGGTGTAAATCCTTCTTTTATTGCTCGATAGTATTGATCAATGCTAGAAATATCATCGAATTCATCAATCGAACCCCTTTCAAAATTGGTCATTCCTAATTCTTGTCCTTGGTAAATAAAAGGCGTACCCCTTAAAAAGAAATACATGGCGCCGAATGTTTTAACCGCATTTGGCTGTTGAGCCTGTTCTTTTAAATATTTCGTTGTCGCTCGAGGTTGATCATGATTTTCAATAAAATTTGCACTCCAACCAGCCTCTTGCATGGCTTCTTGCTGTTTGAAAATTAATGTGCGTAAATCATTCCAAGACCAATCGATTCTATAAAACCATTCGCTTCCTGATTTCACATCCAAATCAGCCCATTTGAAGTCAAAAATCATGTCGAAATACCCTGTTTCTCCAATAAATTCTGATAAATTTGGATAATTGACGCCGGCCGCTTCGGCAACTGTGACAATATCAAAGCCAGCAAAAGCTTTTTCTTTTAATTCGTTCAGAAAGTCACTCATTCCTGGCATGTTTCTACTAGCTTTTGTTACTTTGGCTAATTGATCTGCCCCATCAGCAGGTAAGTTTGTCCAAGTCAAATCTTTCTTAATAAAATTAATCGCATCTACACGAAAACCAGCAATTCCTTTGTTTAACCAAAAACGAATCATTTGATAGATTTCTTTGCGTAGTTCAGGATTTTCCCAATTTAAATCCGGCTGTTTTTTATGAAAGGCATGAAAGTAGTAGGCATCTTCCCCAGGTAGTTTTTCCCAAACACTACCACCGAAGTTAGACCGCCAATTTGTAGGTGCTTCTCGTCCTTCTTTTATAATATAAAAGTCTCGAAAACGACTTTGAGGATTTTTTAAAACATCTTGAAACCAAGCATGTTCATCAGATGTATGGTTTACCACTAAATCTAAAATAACTTTTATGTTTCGTTTTTTTGCTTCTTCAATGAGTTCATCGAAGTCTGCCATTGTACCAAAATCGCTAGAAATACCATAATAGTCTGAAATATCATATCCATTGTCAGCCATTGGCGACGGGTACATTGGACTCAGCCAAATCAGCGTAATTCCTAAATTTTCTAAGTAATCCATTTTTTGAATAATGCCTTGTAAATCACCAATTCCGTCATTATTACTATCCGAAAAGCTACGTGGATAAATTTGATAGGCCACTTCTTTTTGCCACCAATTTCTGTTCATTCTGGTTCTCCTCACTCTTAAACTAGTCCTGTTAATTTTTTCTGTAACCGTTTTTACATTTTGTATGATACTCGTTTTTGCGTAATATGTCAAACGTTCATCATAAATAAATGTAAATTATAATATTCTTTTGATTTAAATAGATTTATATATGTTATACGTTTGACTTTTTTCTGATTTGTTTATACTATTAGACTAACTACTATTTTCTAACAAAGGAGACATTACTTATGTCAAGCATCATGAACCAATGGACTGATGAATTACGTTATGCGCCTTATTCTTCTTGGACATCTGCTCACCTCGAAAATCTAACTTCTATTATCGCGCAATCTAGTTGGCGTTTTAAGTATCATATTCAACCACAGACAGGACTACTAAATGATCCCAACGGTTTTTCGTATTTCAATAACCAGTGGCATTTATTTTATCAAGCGTTTCCTTTCGGGAGTGTTCACGGACTAAAAAGTTGGGCCCACTTAACTTCCTCCGACTTAATTCACTGGGATTATGAAGGAATTGCCCTTTATCCCGACTCTGAATATGATTCTCATGGCGTCTATTCAGGCTCAGCTTTACCAATAGATAACCAACTATGTTTATTTTATACAGGAAATGTTCGTGATCAAACTTGGCAACGATTTGCATATCAAAATATTGCATGGCTGAATTCTTTAGGTGCGATCACAAAGGAATCAACACCATTCCTACCTATTGACCCCAATTATTCTTCCCATTTTCGTGATCCGATGGTATTTCCTTATCAAGAAGGACTTGTTTTATTAATTGGTGCTAGTGATTTAAATGGACAAGGAAAAATTGTGGTCTATTTTTCTAAAGATCGAAACGTACACAATTTTCATCAACTTGGCGAATTGACGTTCACCGACCAAGAATTAGGCTACATGGTTGAATGCCCCAATTTGGTATTTATTGATGGCCAGCCTGTCTTATTATTTTGCCCACAAGGTCTATCTCCATCTGTAAAAAGTTATCAGAATATCTATCCGAATATGTACACATTGGCCGAAACGTTTGATTTGGAGAATCTTTCTTTAGTTCAGGCTGGGCCTTTTGAAAATTTAGATGAAGGATTTGATGTCTACGCCACTCAAGCCTTTAATGCGCCAGATGGTCGTGCACTTGCGGTCAGTTGGATTGGGTTGCCAGAAATCACTTACCCAAGTGATGTGGAGGGTTGGGCAAATGGCTTAAGTCTGGTTAAAGAACTCACAATTCACAACGGGAAACTATTTCAATATCCAGTTTCTGAAACAGAAATGCTTCGTCAATCCGCCACTACTTTATCAAATGGCTGCCATTTTTTATCTACTGCTTCTTTTGAATTAGAAGTGGATATTCCCAAAAATGAGATTGCTTTTATTCGGCTTTTAGCGAACGAAACGGGTTCAAAAGGACTTTTAATTACAATTGATACGATTCATGGTAAAATAACCCTTGATCGAACATTTGCTGGCCAACCTTTTGCTGAAAAGTATGGCACAATTCGTGAAACTAAAATTAGGAAAAATAAGTCAGTTCAGTTAACTATTTTTGTTGATTGTTCTGTTGCAGAAATCTATGTAAATAAAGGTGAAAAAACGATGACTGGTCGCTTCTTTCCAGATAAAGCGCAACAGTATCTTCATCTATCCAAGACGGCAAAAGCTTGTTTTTATGAGCTGGAAAATACGAATAATTAGGAATGATGGTGAATTTTGATGGTGGTTAAATTAACGGATGTAGCTAAGCTTGCTGGGGTGAGCCCGACAACGGTAAGCCGCGTGATTAATAATTATGGTTATCTTAGTCAAAAAACAATTGATAAAGTTCATCAAGCGATGGAAGAATTAAATTATCAACCTAATGGATTAGCCAGAAGCCTCCAAGGAAAAAGTACGCAGCTGATTGGTTTAGTCTTCCCTTCTGTTAGTCATCCATTTTTTGGTGAATTAATTGAAACACTGGAAAGAAAGCTCTTTGTTCAAGGATATAAAGTGATTTTATGTGATAGTGAAAAAGATCCAGAAAAAGAGCGCGCCTATTTACGAATGCTCGCTGCAAATAAAGTGGACGGTGTAATCACTGGTAGCCATAACTTAGCTATTAACGAATATGAAAATGTTTCACTACCTATTGTTTCCTTTGACCGTTTCTTGGCACCTGGCATTCCAATTGTCTCTTCGCAAAACTTTCAAGGTGGCCAAAAAGCCACTGAAGCCTTATTTGCAAGTGGTGCACAAAAGATTGCAATTATTACTGGTGCTAATAACACAGGCGCACCTAGCGATTATCGATTGGCTGGTTATAAACAAACGATGGAAAAATATGGCGCAGAAAAAACGATTCTACAAATTGATAATGGAACCTCTACAACATTAAAAAATCTAGAAATCGAACGTTTGCTTCAAAATAAAACTGTAGACGGCATCTTTTGTACCGATGATTTGACAGCAATTACAGTTATGAATATTGCTCAAAAATTGAAGATATCCATTCCTGAAGAATTAAAAGTAATTGGTTATGATGGGACAAAATTAATCAAAAGAATTGCCCCACAACTATCAACCATTGTGCAGCCAATCGACGAGATGTGTGACGTTATGATTGACTTACTGCTTCGTAGAATGAAGGATCCTGATGTTGCACTCGAGGAAAATTATCCTATTCCGATTCAGCTATCATTGTCTGAATCCTGTTAAAAAAGACACCTTTTCAGGTGTCTTTTTTTATTCTTAATTCCTCATTTGCCTATTTTCCCTTAATTCCAAAGCACAGAGATTAAATAATACAACAACATGATCCCTACAAATACACCGAGCATTAGTAAAACATACCACCAATTTTTGGCGCTATAGGTTTCATTTTTATTTTTTTCGGTTCGTTTCCCGGCAGCCCATTTCCATAAATCGTAATTATTCATCTCTCTCACCACCTTTAATGGGTTTATTAACTTAAGCCTAACACGGAATGAGAGAACTTGAAAACAAAAGGATCACCCGCTTATGCAATGGATGATCCTTTTTTGGGCACTATTCTTCTGATAACCCATTATTTTTAATAACTGATTGGTACCAATAAAAACTATCTTTTTTAATGCGTCGTAAATCTTTTAACTCATGGTCTTCACGATTGACGTAAATAAAACCGTAGCGTTTTTTGAATCCTTGATGAGAACTTAAAATATCCATGACCGACCAAGGGCAATAGCCAAACAACTCAACACCGTCAGAAATAGCCGCATGACAAGCAGCAATATGATCATGCAAATACGCAATTCGATAATCATCATGAATTTTTCCGTCCTCTGTTAGGTGATCTGGTGTGCCTAAGCCGTTTTCTGTAATGATTAACGGCAAACGGTATTGACGATAATAATCATTTAAAACTAAACGTAGACCAGTTGGATCAATTTGGGCGCCATACTTAGAGGTTTTTAAATGTTGATTTTTTTCGATTTTAAAATAACCGTATAGATCAAAATCAATGTCCTTTTCTTTCGTACCCAATGGGTGTTGCTCATCTGTCGGTAAATAGCTAGCGACTAACGTCCGATAATAATTAAGAGCGATAAAATCTGGTTTAGCGGCTTTCAAAATTGCTTGATCTTCTGGCTGTGTTTCGGGATAAATGCCGCATTTGGTCAAATACTCTTGATAGTAACCAGGGTATTCGCCAAAACAATACATTTCTAGAGCGTAATTCGTTTTAAAGTTATCATTCATACGAGCCGCCCAAACATCTTCAGGCTTATTAGAACTAGGATAAGTCATCGTTGAGGAAACAGAGGGACCGACTTTTCCCCCAGCAACCAATTGGTGACAATCATTCGTCGCTAACGCATGGGCAACAAACATATGGTAATCCATTTGTGCACGAATTTTTTCAGCATTTTCTGGTGCAACGTCGTACATATTCATTCGTTCATCGACACGAATCATTAAGTTTTGTTCGTTTGTAACTTGCCAATTTTTGACTCGATCACCAAACGCTTGATAACAGACTTGCGCATAGCGTTGAAATGCGGAAACGCAGCGACGATCCGCCCAACCATTGTATTTTTCCACCAACGCAAAAGGTAAATCAAAATGATAAAGTGTGACAAACGGCAAAATATCGTTTTCTAAAAGTGTATCAATGACAGCATTATAAAAATCGATGCCGGCTTGATTGATTTCGCCATCACCTGTTGGAATGATTCGTGCCCATGAAAGAGAAAAACGATAGGTTTTTAAGCCTAATTCTTTCATTAACGCAATGTCCTCTTTGAAACGATGGTAAAAATCGCTGGCGACTTTCGTGTCTGCTTGTACAGCTGACTTTTTAAAAGAATTGTAATCAGCGACTGTTAGGCCTTTGCCGTCCTCATTCCAAGCGCCCTCAATTTGAAAAGCGGAGGAAGAAGCGCCCCATAAAAAATCGTTCTTAAATTGTTTAACCATTAGTTTTGCTCCTTTACTTGCATGAAAAATAAATTTGTTTGTGGTGTAATCTCTGTTTGTTTGGTTGTCTCAATTACAGCCATTTCCGCAGTATTTGTTACGATGACTAAGACGGTTGGATCATAACCAGCAGCTTGGATGATTTGTTTATCAAAAGAGAGCAGTTTTTGTCCTAGTCTGACCCTTTCTCCTGCTTTTACGAACCTCTCAAATCCTCGTCCTTTTAATTCGACTGTATTGATTCCAATGTGAAGGAGGATTTCAGCACCATTGTCTAACTTTAAGCCAATTGCATGATGAGTTGGATATAAAGCCGTCACTTTCCCATTTCCTGGTGAAACAATTTGTTCCTCTGTCGGATAAATAGCTAGCGTTTTTCCCATTTGTTGAGAAGCAAAGACTTCATCGTTGATTTGGTCTAAAGATACGAGTTGTCCTTGAACAGGTGCTTGAATCCGTTGCTTTTCTTTGACTGTCCCTGTCTCTGTCTTTAAGCCGGGTTCTTGACGTGACTCGTCAAGCGGTAAATCATTAAAGCCTAGAAAAATCGTTAATAGAAATGCACCAAAAAAAGCAATGCCACAACCTAATAAATAACAAATAAAGGCTTTGGTTCCTGCTTCTGCATAAACTGGGATGGTCAAGAGTCCTTGGTTAGCGAAGGCTGTCCCGTAGGAACCGCCCCAGCCCATTAAGGCCCCACCTGCTGCTCCGCTAGCCACCGCATAAATCATCGGTTTTTTTAACCGCAAGTTTGCCCCATAAATAGCTGGTTCTGTGATACCAAATAATGCAGTCACTGTTGCAGAGGCAGCAACAGCTTTCAAGTCTTTATTTTTTGTGCGGACAAACACGCCAAATGCGGCGCCCGCTTGAGAAAAGTTTGCTGCACCAGCAAACGCTAGCAAATTTTGCCGTCCTGTTCGAGCGACATCATTAATCCCAATTGGCACAAGCCCACGGTGAGCCCCAAAAATGACTAAGACACACCAAATTCCGCCGATAAAACCGCCTAACAAGATGGGACTAAAATTCATTATATAATAATACAACCAATTCACGCCGTCGCCTAAATAAATCCCTATCGGTCCAAATAATAATAAAGTGGCTGGAATCATTAAAAGTAATGACAGCGTAGGAACCATAATAATTTTTAGAACTTCTGGAATGACTTTTTCCAAAAAGCGTTGCACATAAGCTAACATAAAAATTGCAAGAATAATAGGAATTACTGTGGAAACATAATTGGCTTTGGTCACATGTAATCCAAACAAGGTAACCGCTGATTCTTCAGTCATTAATGAAACGATGGTTGGATAACATAAGGTGGCACCAATTACCATGGCGATATATTCGTTTGTTTTGAAAACCTTAGCAGCTGAATAACCTAAAATAACTGGCATAAAATAAAAAAGTGCATCGGAAGCGGCGCTTAAAATAATATACGTATTCAAAGGTTTTAAATCGACCTGGTAAAAATTGTTTGCGACCATCACAGCGATGGCTAGAATTCCTTTTAACATGCCTGAAGCGGCAATTGCTGGTACGACAGGTGTGAAAATCGCGGCAACAGTATTTAAAATTCGATTACCTAATGAATTTTTTTCTTTTGTGGATGTTTTGGTCGTAAGTTGCTGAGCCAACAAAGGTTCTAGAGCATTATAAACATGCGCGACTTTATTGCCTAAAACCACTTGATACTGCCCGCCACTTTCAACAACAGAAATGACACCTTCTGTTTGTAGTAAGGCTTCTTTGTTCGCTTGTTTCGTATCTTTCAATACGAAACGCAATCGTGTATAACAATGTGTGACATCCACGATATTGTCTTTGCCACCTACGTCTTTCAAAATTTCTTTTGCTATTGCTTGGTAGTCCATGATGACCACTCCTTATCTATAAAATAACAGCTCAATAAAAAAGACCAAATCACACATGCACGTTTCAGCAAACACACTCAATATTTGCTCGTCGTGAATGTCCCTTTGATCTGATCTACGTAATAACTATGTTTCTCACGATAGAATAGCTGATTGAATTTATTTTTAATTTACCATTATTTAGAGGGATTATCAATGAATTAGGTAGACCACTTCAGTGTTTTGTTACTAAAATCAGCAGTGAAAATAGTAGTTTACTACATTCACTGCTGATTTATTGATTACAAGACTGGTGACAACAAGCGTGAAAAGTTTTGCTTGAAGCGTAGCCAGTACCCTTGTTTTTTAATTATCTCGTCGGTTAGTAAGACACTTTTTTCTATATCTTCTTCAAAGACTTGCGCTAACATCCACGCAATGTCGGGATTGTAAATAAACGTACTTACCTCAAAATTCAATGAATAACTGCGAATATCTTGGTTTGTTGTCCCAACCATAGCTAATTCATCATCAATTACCATTGTTTTTGCATGAATAAACCCACTATCATAAATATAAATTTTAATGCCGCGTTTGTGTAAGTAATTCGCGTAATATTGTGTTGCGCGGTAAATAAAGGGATGGTCAGGCATACAAGGAATCATAATTCGCACGTCGACACCCGAACGAACCGCCACTAACAACGCATTAATCATACTATCGTCAGGGATTAAATACGGTGTTTGAATCCAGACACTCTTTTCTGCAGAAAAAATCATCCGAACAAACCCGCTTTTCAAAATTTCTTCTTCTGAATCAGGACCATCTGAAACAACTTGTAAGGACAAATGCTCCACTTCATGATCTTCTGGTAATTTAAAATATTTTTCATGATACGTCATACGTTCTTCAGGATATTTGACTGAAGCATTCCAATCCATGATAAATATCTCTTGCAATGAAAATACGGCCGTCCCGACCAAACGAATATGGGTATCTCGCCAGTAACCAAATTTTTCGGTGACATTCAAATATTGATCCCCAACATTGAACCCGCCGGTCCAGCCAATTTTCCCATCGATGACAACAATTTTTCGATGCAAGTGATAATTTAGACGTGTTTTACGGATCATATCGCGAGAAGTAATAAAGGGAGCTACTTTTCCTCCAGCGTCAACGTAACGAGCAAAAAACTTTTTATTTGCGCCGGGTGAACCCCAAGGATCGTAAATTAAGTAAACTTCCACGCCTTCATGCAACTTTTCAATTAATACATCTAAAAATTGATTGCCAATTGTGTCATTAAAAAACGCATAATACTCCACATGAACGGTTTCTTTCGCTGCACGAATATCTTCAAATAATGCTTGAAATTTTTCTTGGCCATCTGTGAATAATTGCAAACTATTTCTTTTGGCCAACGGTGATGCGTCCATATTCCGGAAATAACGATTTAAAACTTTCGCATCATAAAGTAAATCATAACGTTTATCGCGCCCTGCTTTTTTGTTATCAACGTCCACTTTTTCTTTAATTCGTTGAACCATTTGTTTTTCATCATCAGACAATTTAAAAACTTCTTGTCCATCGATACCTCGCCCACAGAATAAGTAAATAATAAAGCCGATACCAGGCAAGAAAATCAACGTCATCATCCATGCTAAAACGCTGGAAATACTACGAGGTTTTCTAAAAACAGTAATTAAGGCAGCAATAACGTTAATTACTAATAAAAATAACAAAATCCAAACAAAAATTTTCATCGCTTACCTCCTTCTTACTTCATACTAAGATTATATCAAATAACAGTTAAATTAGGCGAATAATATGAGCGAGTATTCAAAAAAAGAATTCATTTCTATAAGTGTTTCGCCTTTGATTCTCAGTTTTTCTGTACTATAATGAGGGCTGGATGTAAAGATTTTGAAAAGAGGTACTTATTTTATGGTCGTTGATTTGAAAATGTTAGCCATGATTTTTATCATTAATTTTGCGTATATTACCTTAAATACTATTCGTTTTATGTTAACGATGAAAGGTTATCGGGTTATTGCACCGCTGGTTAGTATGGCTGAAATAACAATTTATGTCTTAGGGCTAAGTATGGTTCTGAATCGGTTAGACAATCCTTTAAATTTACTTGTTTATGCGCTTGGTTACGCTGTTGGCATTAGTGTAGGAATTAAAATCGAAGACTATTTGGCCTTGGGTTATATTATGGTATCGGTTATCCTCCCTTCTACTACTGAACAATTTCATTTACCAGAAACACTTCGTGAACACGGCTATGGTGTTACACAAAGTGTTGCCTACGGACGTGAAGGAGAACGAATGGTTTTAGAAATTCTTTCCCCAAGAAAAAACGAACGTACATTGTACAAATTAATCAATCAATTAGAGCCGAGAGCATTTATCATTTCCTATGAGCCTAAGTTCATTTCCGGTGGGTTTTGGACGAAAAAAGTTCGCAAAAGAAATGACGCCATTTCTCACTAAGAAGCGGCGTCATTTCTTGTTATTGATTTTTAGTTTACATAATAAAATTATCGTAACTTTAATTTATTCTAAGATAACTTAGAGAGTTCGTACCTAGTTGCTCAATCAATTGTTGCATAAAAACTAAGCGTTCGATGGCCGATCGGTTAGCAATTTTTTCATAATAAAATGCTAGAATATCCGACTGTGCTTCTAAAGGCTCGGCTTGTTCCGTTGCTACTGGTAAAAGGAGTTTTAAGTGGTCCTGGTCAATCGTAATCACTTGGGTCAAGTGCAAACTTTCTTGAAAAATATTAGGCACAGTACTGACTTTGCGGCCTCGCAGAGCTTGTTTAATGACTCTTCTCGCTTGCGAAAGATAGTATTCAGGATTTACGTCCCCTAGCAAGTCATATAAAGCGCTGAAGGCTTCTGGCAAGGGTTGCTCTTTGCCCAAGTAATCAAAATAACGAGGCATTGTTGGAACCTCTGTCTTTTCTTTTTCAAGCGTAATCATAGATAGTTGTGCCGAGGCCAATCTTTGTTTTTGATAAAATGAGGGGCCACCGCTCACGCCAAAAAAATAGTCTTCCTCTTCTGGAAACACTTGTGGCCAAAAAGATTCAGCTAGCCAAAATAATTGCTCTGTTACAGTTCCTTTAAACTTAGGAAGTTCGTCTTCAGCCAAAGTCAAACTCGCAACTTCAGCTGCCGTATAAATAGGAAAATTCAAACGATATTGACGATTTTCCCGAATGATTAACTGACAATCAATCATTTCTGATAAAAATTGTTCTAACTTGGCTTCTGTTGCAAAGGCCGCTTTTAATTGTCTTAAAATGATTCTTTCTTCCCGATGTTCATACATAAAAGTAACAAGAGGGAAAAAAGTGATTGGTTGAGCAAATGATTGTATTGTTTCGTTTGTTGCGGAGAATGATAGTAAATTGCTAAATCATTCATGTTAACGCCCCTTTACTATTGAAGCGCCTAAGCAACAAGGAATTTATCGCGTTGCTTAGGCGCTTACGGTTTTAGTTAAAGACTTCTGTTAATTGTGGTACTACTTGTTTTTTACGAGAAACAACGCCGGGTAAGAACGCACGATTGTTAACTAATGTTACATTGAACGCTGCTTCAATTTTGGCTTGTTCCGCACCAATCGCTAATAATTCAGAATCACTGTCTAGGATATTCGTAATAATTAAGACAAACAAGTCATAATTATTGGCTGCATTTTCTGCGGCCATAGCTGCTTCTAATTCAGCTTGACGATCTAAAACTTCTGCTAAATCGACGGTATTTACTTGAGCAACGCGAACTGTTTTGCCGTTCATTGGGAAGCTCTTAGCATCTAAATCTAAAAGGACTTCAGCTGATTTATCGCTTAAATTTGTTCCTGCTTTTAATAAGTCAAGACCATAGCCTTCTAAATTAATTTCAGCAATATCAGCTAGGGCGTGCGCTGCATCGATGTCTTCTTGTGTGCAAGTTGGTGATTTAAATAATAATGTATCAGAAATAATCGCTGAGACCATCATACCAGCAATTTGAGCTGGAATTGTCACGTTATTTTCTTTAAACATTTTATAGATGATTGTACTGGTACACCCTACTGGTTCTGCACGATAATACAATGGATCTGCTGTTTCAAAGTTGGCAATCCGGTGATGATCCACTACTGCTAAAATGTTTACTTCAGCGATATCTGAAATGCTTTGTTGGAATTCGTTATGATCCACTAACATGACTTGGTTTGTTTCGCTAGCTGCTTCAGTGACAACACGTGGTGCTTCAATATTGAAGTAATCTAAGGCATATTGAGTTTCTTCACTTGGTGTTCCTAAAGCGACAGCTTCTGTCTCTTTTCCTAATTCTTTTTGTAAGTAAGCAAAACTAATTGCTGCTCCGATAGCATCTGTATCAGGATTTTGGTGTCCAAAAACTAAAATTTTTGACATAATACACACTCCTTGGTTTTGATTCACTCTTAATGATAACAAAAATAGAAAAGAAACAACAAAAAAATTGTCTTCTTTTCTATTTTTTCGTTTGTTAACGTGCTAGATAACCTTGATAGTCCTCGACATGTAGTAGTTTTTTCGCATTTTCAACACGATCATTTTTAGGAGGCTCAATTCCTTCTAATGGATAAGGAATACCTAGTTCTTCCCATTTGTACTTGCCCATCGTATGGTAAGGAAGCACTTCAACTTTATCTACATTGTTTAATGTTTTTATGAAGGCATCCAGACGGATTAAATATTCGTCGTAATCACTACGTTGAGGCACCAATACGTGGCGAATCCAAACAGGTTTGTCAATTTCAGATAAATAGGTAGCCATCTCTAAAATATTATCATTTGATTGCGTTGTTAACAGTTTATGTTGCTCGTTATCAATATGTTTGATGTCAAATAAGAGTAAATCTGTATACTTCATCAATTCATCAAATTGACTAATGAAGGGTTCTTCCCGAGTAAAAGGCTTGCCACACGTATCTAAGGTTGTATGAATGCCTTGTGCTTTGGCTTTTTTAAATAAATCGATTAAAAAGTCCATTTGCAATAGCGGCTCACCACCACTGACAGTGATACCACCCTTTTCGCCCCAATAAGAGCGAAAACGTAATGCTTCCTCTAATACTTCGTCAGTCGTCACCACACGACCACCGGAACCAATTTTCCAAGTATCTGGATTATGACAGAATTGACATCTCATGCGGCACCCTTGTGTAAATACGATAAAACGGACACCTGGGCCATCAACGGTACCAAAATTTTCTGTTGAATGAATTCTACCTGTAACTGGTGTTGTCATAATGATCCCTCTTCTTTCAAACGAAAAGGATGACACGTTGAATGTCACCCTTTCAGTTAAATAATGTAAATGTTTTTTATAGTCTGTCGTGTGAAGTTCTTGAAATAACGTCTGCTTGTTGTTCAGGAGTTAAGTCACGGAATTTCACGGCATATCCAGATACACGGATAGTTAAGTTTGGATATTTTTCTGGATGTGCTTGTGCATCTAATAATAATTCGTTTGTAAATACGTTTACGTTTAAGTGGTAACCACCTTTATCGAAGTAGCCATCTAATACGTTACGTAAGTTGTTAATTCTTGTGTCGTCGTCTTTACCTAAACCATTAGGGTTGATGGTTTGTGTATTAGAAATACCATCTAAAGCGATTGTATATTCTAAACGAGCTGTTGAGTTTAATGAAGCTAACAAGCCATTTTTCTCACCTAAGAATTTACCGTCTTGATAACTTGGGTTCGCACCTGGTGCAAGAGGTTTGCCGGCACGACGTCCGTCAGGCGTGTTCCCTGTTGCTTTACCATAAACAACGTTTGAAGTGATTGTTAATAATGAAGTCGTTGGTTTAGAGTTACGGTATGTGTGTTGACGTTTAATTTGTGTCATAAAGTAATCTAAAATCCAGTTAGCCATTGCATCAGCTTCTTCGTTATCGTTTCCGTATGTTGGGAATTCTTTTGTTGGTACATAATCAATTGCCATACCATCTTCGTCACGGATTACTTCTACTTCACCGTGTTTAATTGCCATGATACTATCAGTCGCATGAGAGATTCCGGCAATACCAGTTGCGAATGTCCGTTGTAAATCAGTATCCATTAAAGCTAATTGTGGTGCTTCATATGCATATTTATCATGCATGTAATGAATAATGTTTAATGTGTTAACGTACAATTCAGCTAACCAGTCTAAGATGTCTTTATAGCGTTCCATGAATTCATGGTAATCTAATTTGTCACCAGTCATTGGACGATATTTTGGTGCTACTTGCATTTTAGTTTTTTCGTCGACCCCGCCGTTAATTGCATAAAGAACAGCTTTCGCTAAGTTCGCACGAGCGCCGAAGAACTGCATATCTTTACCCATAACTGTTGCAGAAACACAACATGCGATTGCACAGTCGTCAGAACCCCAGTTTTCACGTAATAAGTCATCGTTTTCAAATTGGATAGATGAGCTTTCTTTCGCGATTTTAGCTGCATATGTTCTGAAGCCTTCTGGTAAGTGAGAAGAATATAATACAGTTAAGTTAGGTTCTGGAGATGGTCCCATGTTTGTTAATGTGTGTAAGATACGGAAGTCATTTTTGGTAACTAATGAACGACCGTCAATACCCATACCAGCAATAGATAATGTTGCCCAAATTGGATAACCAGAGAATAATTGGTTGTATTCTGGTGTCCGTGCAAATTTAACCATACGTAATTTCATGATTAAATGGTCAATCATTTCTTGTGCTTCAAATTCAGTGATTAAACCTGCTTCTAAGTCACGTTGGATATAGATATCTAAGAATGCTGAGATACGACCAATTGACATTGCCGCACCATTTTGAGATTTAATGGCACCTAGGTAACCAAAGTATAACCATTGGATTGCTTCTTGCGCATTTGCAGCAGGACGAGAAATATCGAAACCATAAGAAGCAGCCATTTGTTTTAAGTCATTTAACGCACGGTATTGTTCAGAAATTTCTTCACGTAAGCGAATAACATCGTCTGTCATTTCTTTGTTACCAGTGTTATCATGATCTTTTTTCTTTTGTTCCATTAAGTAGTCGATACCATATAATGCGATACGACGATAGTCACCGATAATACGGCCACGGCCATAAGCATCTGGAAGACCAGTAATGATTTTGTTTTTACGTGCTAAACGCATTTCAGCTGTGTAGGCATCAAAAACACCTTGGTTATGTGTTTTTCTGTATTCTGTGAAGATTTTTGTCATTTCTTCGTCAGTTTCATAACCATTTGAAACTAAGGCATTGTTCGCCATTTTAATACCACCGAATGGCATAAATGCTTGTTTTAATGGTACATCTGTTTGTAAACCGACAATTTTTTCTTCTTCTTTGATTAAGTAACCAGGTTCATGTGACGTAATAGTTGCTGGGATATCGCTATCCATGTCATAAACGCCATTTTTTTCATGTTGGATTTCAAATAATTCTTGTAGTTTTGTCCATAATTTGTCAGTGCTCGGAGCGATTGGTTCTAAGAAACTGTCGTCGCCTTTGTACTCTGTGTAGTTGTTTTGAATAAAATCACGAGTGTCAACGCTTGTTCTCCATTTGTCGCCTTTAAAGCCTTCCCATTGTTTCATGAAGTGTTTGCCTCCTTAGTTAACTGCTACTTGATTGTATGTAACAGCTTTATGTGATTAGTATAACACATAACCTTTTAGATGCAAGCGTTTTTTTATTATTTATTGCACTTTCTTAATAAATAAATGGGGAGCGAAGATTCTAAACGCTGATATATAAACATTTATACTTGTGAAAATAAGAACGATTTATAGTTGTTATCACTTGTGAAAAATGTACTTCTGTATTAAAAACAGCAGCCATCTGTATTAATACAGATGGCTGCTGTGGAGATATTTATAACACAGTTTAGTTTGTTTGTTCTTCTTCAATCACTGCAGAATGCATCTCGTGGACTTCCATTACTTGGCCATCTTTTTGTTCATCGATGACAAAGGAACCGTTGGATGTTCGTTCACTGATTGGATAGTTTTTCGACTGAATAACTTCTTGTGTGCCTTTTTGCGTAGTAACTAATAAATCTAAATCGGTACTTTCAGACATAAAGACAACACGATGTGGATTTTTCTTCAATTCCCGTAAGACCATTAATCCACGTTTTGCTCGTCCTAATTGTGTTAATTCTTGGGCTAACATGCGTTTAACACCGCCACGTTGGGTAACGATGACAATCGGTGTATCCCCTTCAGAATGAACCAGTAAACCATTAACGACATAATCGTCTTCTTTGAGGTTCATTGATTTAACTCCAGCCGCTTTACTACCCACAACAGGTACTTCATATAATGGATAGCGTAAGCCAAAACCGCGATTGCTCACGAGGAAAACATCCAATAAGTCTTGATCATTTGTTAAATAAACATTGGTAATTTCATCTTGGTCTGATTTTAATTTCATACAAGATGTCGGGCGGCTCTTATAAGTGCGCCAAGGCTCAAAATCAGCCATTTTGGTTTGTTTAATCATGCCAGCTTTTGTAATGAAAACAAAGGTTTTTGTCGGACTTAACTCTTTATAAGGATATACAGCAATAATCGATTCATCGATAGCAAGATTTAAAATGGTTTGAGAAATATGTTCGCCAATTTCTTTCCAGCGTAAATCTGGCAACTCATGGACGGGGCGATAGATCATATTCCCTTTATTTGTTACTAGTAAAAGATGATCTAATGTATTGACTTCGCCAGCATATAGTAAAAAGTCGCCTTCTTTCATGCCGATTTCTTCTGGTTTTGATGCTGTATAAGAACGAATACTACTCCGCTTGATATAGCCTTCGTGCGTCACGGTTACGACCACGTCTTCCTGCGCAACTAACACGGCTGTTTCAATCTTGATTTCTTGGATTTCCTCTTCAATTTGAGTTAAGCGCGGATTGCCATATTGCTTTTTAACTTCGCGAAGTTCTTTTTTCATGACTGAGAATAGTTCTTTTTCATTGTTTAAAATGTTCAATAACTCAGCAATTTGTTGTTCTAAAGTTTTCGCTTCTTCTTGTAAATCAGTAATATCTGTATTAGTTAAACGGTATAGCTGTAAAGTAACGATTGCTTCAGCTTGTTCTTCAGTAAACGCATAGTCGGATACTAAGTTCTTCTTCGCATCTTTTTTATCTTTACTGCCACGAATTGTTGCAATCACTTTATCTAAGATAGACAATGCTTTAATTAAACCAGCAACAATGTGCTCACGTTTGCGAGCTTTGTCCAACTCAAATTGACAACGGTTAATGATAACTGATTTGCGGTGCGTAATGTAACTTTCTAAAATCCGTTTTAGGCCCACTTGTTGCGGGGTCATGTTGTCGATGGCTACCATGTTAAAGTTGTAATTGATTTGCAATTCAGTGTTTTTAAATAGATAATTTAAAATACCTTCTGCATTGACATCTTTTTTTAGTTCAACAACAATTTGCAAGCCAGTTCTGTCACTTTCGTCACGAACTTCGGCAATGCCGTCTACTTTTTTATTTAAACGGATTTCATCCATCTTCTTCACTAGCGTTGCTTTGTTGACTTCATAAGGAATTTCAGAAATGACAATTTGTTGTTTGCCGCCTTTTAAGGGCTCAATCTTTGTCTTCGCACGTAAAATTACTTTACCACGGCCGGTTTCGTAGGCTTTTTTAATTTCTGCTTTTCCTTGTAGGATCCCACCTGTTGGGAAATCTGGTCCTGGAATGTATTCCATTAATTTCTCTAAACTTGCATTAGGATGATCAATTAAATACACGGTCCCATCAATAATTTCCGCTAAATTATGTGTAGGAATTTCTGTTGCATAACCTGCTGAAATCCCCGTTGAGCCATTTACCAATAAATTAGGATATTTGGCTGGTAAAACAGTGGGTTCTTTTTCTGTATCGTCAAAATTCCAGACGAAATCGACGGTATTTTTGTCGATATCTTTTAACAACTCACCACTTAACTGTGATAAACGAGCTTCTGTATAACGCATCGCCGCTGGCGGGTCGCCATCCATACTTCCGTTGTTTCCGTGCATTTCAATTAGTACTTCCCGTAATTTCCAGTCTTGACTTAGACGGACCATCGCTTCATAAATACTACTGTCGCCATGGGGATGATAATTCCCCATAATGTTTCCGACAGATTTTGCTGATTTACGAAAGCCTTTATCAAAGGTATTGCCGTCTTTATTCATTGAAAAGAGAATGCGGCGTTGTACTGGTTTTAGCCCATCTCGAATATCTGGTAGGGCCCGTTCTTGAATGATGTATTTGGAATATCTTCCAAAACGATCGCCCATTACTTCTTCAAGGGTTAATTCTTGAACTTCTTGGCGTTTTTCCAAAATTGTCACTCCCTACTCTATGTCAAACAAACTGATTTCAGTGTCATCGGTTTGTTCTGCTTCTTTTGTTTTTTCCGCATCTAAAAGACTTTCTCCTGTTGGTGCAGAAGTGTCTTCTTCTGAACGATCTAAAATACTGCCATCTTCTTCCAACGTAAATTGAACATGTTGTTCAATCCATTTTCGACGAGGTTCGACTTTGTCGCCCATTAATGTGGTCACACGGCGTTCTGCTTGAGCTGCATCATCAATCCGAACACGAATTAAGGTTCTAGTTTCAGGATCCATCGTTGTTTCCCAAAGTTGTTCTGCATTCATTTCCCCTAAACCTTTATAGCGTTGGAGCATATAGCCTTTACCAACTTTATCAATCACTTCTGCCAATTCACCATCGGTCCAAGCATACTCAATGACTGATTTTTTTCCAGTTCCTTTAGAGACTTTATAAAGAGGTGGTAAGGCAATGTAGACTTTGCCGGCTTCAATTAATGGTTTCATATAACGATAGAAGAACGTTAATAGCAACACTTGAATATGGGCACCATCGGTATCCGCATCGGTCATGATGATGATTTTATCATAATTACAATCTTCAATTGAAAATTCAGGACCAACGCCTGCGCCAATTGTATAGATCATAGTATTGATTTCTTCGTTTTTCAAGATGTCTTGCATTTTCGCTTTTTCCGTATTAATGACTTTTCCTCGTAGCGGTAAAATGGCTTGAAACTTCCGATCGCGTCCTTGTTTTGCTGAACCACCGGCCGAGTCTCCTTCGACAAGATATAATTCATTTTTCTTAGGATTTCTGGATTGAGCCGGGGTTAATTTTCCAGAAAGTAACGATTCACCTTTTTTCCGTTTTTTACCGTTCCGGCTTTCTTCACGAGCTTTGCGAGCCGCTTCACGGGCTTCACGGGCTTTAATCGCTTTCCGAATTAATGATTGACTCATTTCACTGTTTTCTTGTAAATAGAAGCCCATTTGTTCGCCTACGACGTTATCGACAACGGTTCTTGCTAAAGGTGTGCCTAATTTCCCTTTGGTTTGACCCTCGAACTGTAGTAAGTTTTCTGGTACTCGAATAGAAAGGACAGCTGCTAAGCCTTCACGGAAGTCGCTACCTTCTAAATTTTTATCTTTTTCTTTTAATAGTCCCACTTTCCGTGCATATTCATTGTACGCCTTTGTCATTGACGTTTTCATACCGACTTCGTGGGTACCGCCATCTTTTGTGCGGACATTGTTAACGAAAGATAAAACATTTTCAGAATAGCCATCGTTGTATTGGTAAGCTAATTCAACTTCAATACCTTCTTTGGCTCCTGAAAAATAAACAACAGGTGTTAATGTATCTTTTTCTTCATTTAGATAGGCAACAAATTCTTTAATGCCTTCTTCGTAGTGGAAGACTTCTTCTTTGGGTTCTTCCCCACGTTCATCTGTTAAAGTAATTTTGACGCCTTTTAATAAGAAAGCTGATTCTCTCAAACGTTCTGCTAAAATTTCGTAAGAAAAATTTGTCGTAGAGAAAATGGTGTCGTCAGGTAAAAAAGTAACGGAGGTACCGTTGCGTTTTTTTGTTTTGCCGATTTTTTTAAGGTACCAACTGGTTTACCGCCGTCCTCAAATCGTTCCATGTATTCTACGCCATCACGAACAATATGAACTTCTAACCACTTAGATAAGGCATTAACAACACTGGCACCCACCCCATGGAGTCCGCCTGAAGTTTTATAGCCACCTTGGCCAAACTTACCACCCGCATGTAAGACAGTAAAAATAACTTCTACTGTTGGGATACCAGAAGCATGCATCCCTGTTGGCATTCCGCGGCCAGAGTCTGCAACACAAATACTATTATCTTTTTGGATAGTTACGTTGATTTCATTCCCGTAGCCAGATAACGCTTCATCGACTGCGTTATCGACAATTTCATAGACTAAGTGATGGAGTCCACGGCTATCGGTTGAACCGATATACATACCAGGTCTTTTCCTCACTGCTTCCAATCCTTCTAGGACTTGGATAGAGGCATCATTGTACTCATTGTTAATTTTTTTAGCCAAAGAAAAACTCCTTATACTTAGATTCTCGTTTAGTTAATAAGCGTACATTAACTATTTCTTAAAGAATTAGAAGAAGAGTGAGCCGGTTTCTTGCGTTTTCCGTTCGCTCCTTCTAAAACCATCATTACAATAATACTCTATCTGGTCGAAAAAAAAGAGCTTTCCGTTCAGGACGCTCTTTCTTTATAAAATTACACGTGTTTATTCAGCATCTGCCATTTTTGCCAATTCAATTTTAATACAACGGTCCATAATAACTTGACGACCTTCATTTAATAACAAGTTCGCTGCCTCTTCATTTTCCAAACCTAGTTGGGCCCAAAAGACAGGCGCTTCTGTTTTCAATGTTTCTGCGGCCACTTCTGGCAAAAATTCACTCCGCCGAAAGACGTCAACAATATCAATCTTTTCAGGAATCTCTGTTAATGTCCCATAAACCGTTTCGCCAAGCACCGTTTCACCTTTTAAAACTGGATTGACAGGCAATACACGATAGCCATGTTGCTGTAAAATTTCCGCAATTTTGTAACTTGTGCGGTCGGGCTTGTTACTCAAACCAACCACCGCAATATTTTTTGCTTGTTTTAAAATATCAAAAATTTGATTTTGACTTGGATTCTCAAATGTCATTCACTCAACCCCTTTTTTCGTTCTTATTTATTATAACGCTGAGTAAAGGGTTTTGGCAAAATTATTCTCTGACTGCCGATAAAATAATTATTGGCTTTGCCAATCTGCTGGATAAGTCACGTAGACAAAGCGAGCATCACCCGTCACTGAAAATTGAATTTTGCTACTTTTCGGGATTAAAATAATTTCGCCGGCTGTTGCAGAAATTTTACGTCCGTCAATCAGTATATCTAATTGTCCTGAAATAATATAATCAATTTCATCGTATTCTAGTGTCCAGTCGAAGGTGGTATCTTTCATCACCATTAAACCGCAACCAAGGCGCGGGCTTTCTTCTAAAGAAAACAGATCTTTTGTGTAAACAATGTCCGCTGGGTTGCCTGTATCTAAGCGGTCGTCTTCTGTTACGTCGATTTCGGGTAATTTGATGGACATAATTCCACTTGGATCCACTTGTTTAGTCGGCATTAATTTTTCTGTGACAATTTGTCGAACAAGCGTTTCAATCATTTCACGATTTAATTCTGTCATATTTACACCTCATTATTTCACTTCTGTTTCGGGTTTCCCTAGCATTCGATTTGCCATAAAGATAGCCACAAAAATGGCGGTAATCCCTCCAACTAATTTGCCAACAATCATTGGAAAAATCATTTCTTTTGCTACGCCTGCAGTAAAACCAAGGTGGTCACCTAAAAACGAAAGAAGCCGAAACAGCAAAAGCGATATTAATAATTTTTCCTCGATTATCCATGTCTTTTAACATTTGGAACATGGGAATATTGTTAGCTAATGTAGCAACCATTCCTGCAGCCGCTACTTCATTCATTCCTAAAACTTTTCCTAGTTTCATCAATGGTTTATTAAAGACTTTCGTAATCACAGCTACTAAACAGAAAGCGCCAGCTAAAGTTAAAGCAATCCCGCCAACGACTTCAATTCCTTCAGTAACTGGTGCAATACCAGGAATCACTGTAATTCCTAATAATAGTTGAATCGCCCCGACAACTAAACCAAAGATAGCGACAATCACTACGCCTTGACCAAAAATTTGGAAGCCTTTAATCATGCCCTTTGGCGCTAACCATAAACCTAAAATAATTAAAGCAGCAACAATAATAATTGGAATTAAGTTAGGAATAATCAATGACAATGGCATGCCAGCTGTTAAACCACCTGCTAATAAACCAAAAGGAATTGTAATAATCCCGCTCAAAACACCCGTTGCTAAGAATTGTTGGTCGTCTTTTTGGATAATGCCAAGCGCTACTGGAATTGTAAAGACTAACGTTGGCCCCATCATTGCACCTAAGATTGCCCCCGCAAATAAACCAGCTTGTGGATCATTGGCTAATTGTTGCGCTAACGCAAAGCCGCCCATATCATTAGCCAATAAGGTTGTGGCAAACATTGCTGGATCAGCCCCTAGTAATTCATAGACAGGAACGACAATCGGACTTAAAAGATTGGCTAAGACAGGCGCTAAAGTGATAATCCCTACCATAGAAAGCGCTAGAGAACCCATAGCCATAATCCCTTCCTCAAATTGCTCCCCTAAACCTAGTTTGTTGCCAATACATTTATCGATTCCTCCAATAATCATGAAAAGAACCATAATATACATAATAATTTCATTAATGCTCATGTCTCGTCCTCCCTATTCTTCCTCTGTAGAATCAATGACACCAACAATCATTGCATCAATTGGGACATTCGGATCTTCTGCCGAAATACGGGCAGCATTGCCTTGACTAATTAACACTTTGTCCCCGACACCAGCTCCAGCGTTGTCAGCAGCAATTAAAAATCCTTGCTTTTCGTCCTCTTGATTCAAAATATCAACCATCATAAATTTCCAGCCATTTAATTTTTCATCTTTTCTTGTTGACCAAAGGCTACCAGTCACTTTTCCTAAAAGCATCGTTTTTCCTCCTTACGTCAGCAATTGATGTTTCCTAGCATAATCTTTCGCTAACGGGGTTAAATAGGCGTTTTTACTTAAAGAAACACCTGCTTCTGTCATTCTTATCAATTGTTTTTCAGTAATGTAGGTTCGTTTGGTCTCAGCCAAAGAACGAAGTTGTTTTTGACAGGCCGCCTGAAACACAGCGTAATTTTCTGAATCATGATAAAAAATCAGCCCAAACTGTTGGCACATGTCCACGTTTTCCTGAATCGTTTGTTTCAAACGATATTTCAATCGTGAATTTTTAGTCACTGAAGGTATTGGGGTTAAAACCAATACCGGCTTACCTTCAAATAAGAATGCTAAGATGTTTTTGACTAATTCATCCGTTTCCTGTAAATGCGCAATCGCATTTACTTGGGAAATCGTTAGCCTCTTTACAACCAAGCCTCGTGCTAGCTTCTGCTCCTTGGTTACCCAATTTACATCAGGAAAACGAACAAACATTTCTTCAGGAAATGCTTCTTTTGCTTCTGCTAAAGCCACTGAATAAGACGACGACAGCAATTGTTGACAAATTTGATCAGTAATCTGTTGAATCAAATTTTCCATTTCAGAAACGTTCATTGTCCTTCCTCCTTTTACTTAAGAATATAGCCACGAGCTCCTTTGGTTAAGCCGCAAGCGTTGGCTTCATCGTAGTCAATGTGCATGTACGTTGCAAATCGCGGACTGATTCGCACAACCACATCATCAAAGATTAACGGACGTGTGCCTTCCACTTTGACTTGCACAATTTGGCTATTGCTTACTTTATTTTTCAAGGCGTCTTCGGGTGTCATGTGAATATGACGTTTGGCAACAATTAAGCCGTGACTTAATGTCACAACTGCTGATCCGTTCATCAGCGTGACGCCAGGTGTCCCTTCTGTCTTGCCACTCTCTCTAACTGGGGCATTAATTCCTAAAATACGCGTATCCGTCATAGAAACTTCGACTTGTGATTCGCTACGTTCAGGGCCTAAAATAACCACATTTTGAAAAAGTCCTTTAGGTCCAGCAACCGTAATTCGTTCTTTACAAACGAACTGTCCAGGTTGTGATAAATCTTTCACTTTTGTTAGTTGATATCCTGGTCCAAATAATGCATCAATCTCTTGACGAGACAAATGAACATGTCGGCCAGATGCTTCAACTTCAAAAGTATTTTGTTGTTGTTGCTGAATTCGTTTAACAACTTCTTCAACAATTTCATTCATTGAATCCAATTTGTTCATCTCCTAGTTTCGTGATATTTCAGCCATGGTGCTAATTAATTCTGTAGCCCAAGATTGAAAAAGGCCGAACAGTTGTGATTCTCCTTTTAACTGGAGAATAATTTTATCTAGTTGTAATTGAATTTCTTTTGAGGAATAGCGCCATTGTCTCTGTTGGTTAGTTAGAATAGTTACCTTTGATTCCAAAATGACTGGTTCCATTACAATCGACTGTTCTAAAATAAACTTCTCTAACCACTGTTGTTGTTGTTCGAAATATAACCAACCTTCTGTTGATAACGCTTCATTCGTTAAGAAAGGCAAATACAATAGATGGCTTAAGTGCCGAATCTCATAAATTGTTTCTTTTGATAAATGTTCTTGTTTTTGTTTTTGTGAGGAGGCCTTCACTGAATGAACCTCAGAAAGCAATGGGTTTGTTGAAGAGAAGCTGCTATTAATCCGATGCTCGCGTAGATAGCTTTTGGCGGCTGGCGTCAGAAAACTGCCTACAGGAAACACAAAATCCGTGCCATCTTCTAGTTCTTTTTTAAGCCTTTTGTTGCGAAGCATATCTTCTGTAATAACTGTCATAACACCCCTCCTCAATGAAAGTTTAGGACAGAAGTAATGAACCTACCTCTGCCCCAAAAAATCAAAATTATAATTCAGTTGTTGCGTGTGGTAAAATAGCGTCTACTTCTGTATGTGGACGTGGAATTACATGGACAGATAATAATTCACCAACACGTTCTGCTGCAGCAGCACCAGCATCTGTTGCTGCTTTTACAGCACCAACGTCACCGCGAACCATTACTGTAACTAAACCGCCACCGACTTGTTCTTTTCCAATTAAAGTAACGTTTGCCGCTTTCACCATTGCATCAGCTGCTTCAACAGCACCTACTAAACCACGAGTTTCGATCATTCCTAAAGCATTTGTACTTGACATTATAATTTCCTCCTAAGATGTATGTTTTATTTTTAAAAATTTGGGACAATTATCAATTTGACTTAGGTCCCAAACCCTAAATCCAATAATTTATTTGTTTTACTCTTACTCGCTCGTTTCTTGTTAGTTTAAGCGAGCTAAAACTTGGGCTACCACGGCATTTACTAGTTCTTCTTGATTGGTTGTTTCGCAAGAAGTAGCCACAGATGTGGTTGATGTTTGACCAAATTCTTGACGAATCTCTTCTAAATCACGCACGCCATAAGCAACACGACGTAAATTGAACAGATTTTCAACCCCAATATTATCAGAAGTTGAGCTGCCACCAACTGCGCCACAACCAAGTGTTAATGCTGGCACTAAGTTAGTTGAAGCACCAATGCCGCCAAGTGTACCAGAGGTGTTAACAAGCAAACGAGAGACGGGTTTTCTTAAGCCAAATTCACGAATGACTTCTTTGTTTTCTGTGTGAATACCCATCGTATGACCCGCACCTTCACCTTTCAAAATTTCAATTGATAACGCGCAAGCTGCTTCCCAGTTTTCAACTGCATAGAAAGCAATAATCGGTGCCAATTTTTCTCTTGAAAATGGATATTTCAAGCCTACATGTGTTTCCTCGGCAACAATTAAGCGGCGATCTTTTGGAATAGATAAACCAACTAATGAAGCAATATGTTGAACGGAACGACCCACGATTTGCGGGTTCATTGTACCGTTTGGTCGTAAAATAAATTTAGCTAATTTGTCGGCTTCGGCTGGACTTAAGAAATACGCTCCCTGCTTAATTAACTCTTCTTTGACCGCTTCACGGTTGACAGTTTCAACAATAATTGATTGTTCCGATGCACAAATTGTACCGTTATCGAAAGTTTTTGAATCCATTATTTGTTTCACTGCATGAGGAACATTTGCGCTTCGTTCGATGTAGGCTGGTCCATTACCAGGCCCAACACCGATTGCTGGTGTTCCAGAAGAGTACGCGGCTTTAACCATTGCGTTTCCACCAGTAGCTAAAATTAAATTTGTTTCTTTATTTTTCATTAATTCGCTGGTCGCTTGCATGGTTGGCGTTTTGATGACCGAGACACAACCTTCTGGTGCCCCTGCAGCAATAGCCGCTTTTTGGATAATTTCTACTGTTTCAATAATCGATTTCAACGCATTGGGATGTGGTGAAAAAACAATGCTGTTAGCAGCTTTTAATGAAATTAATGCTTTGTAAATGACTGTTGATGTCGGGTTGGTAGAAGGAATTAATCCTGCAATTACACCCACTGGGACAGCAATTTCAGTGACTTTTTTGGCAGCATCATCATTGATCACACCAACTGTAGCTTTGTCCTTCATTTCGTCATATACTACTTTTGAAGCGAAAGCATTTTTGATGATTTTATCTTCATAGATACCAAATCCTGTTTCTTCATTGGCCATTTTCGCTAACTTTTCTCGTTGGTTAAATGTAGCCTCTGAAACCGCTTGAACAATCGCATCGATTTGTTTTTGCGAAAATGTTGCTAATACTTGCTGTGCCTCTTTGGCTTTTCTGATTAAATTTCTTGTTTCTTGGATGGAACGTAAGTCTTTATCTACTAATTCCACTCGTCTTCACTTCTTTCTATTTCAGCCATGATTGCTTGAATTAAAGCTTCTTTATTGGCAAATTTAATCTCACTTTTCTTTAAACTACTTAGGTTCATTTTGTAGGCTTGTTTGCGTAAATCAACCACGCGTTGTGTTTCTAATTTTTGGCGTGTGCCAGTGTGTTCTTCCAAATCTGGTGTTTCAATCTCTTCTTCAATTACTTCTACTTGTTCCATCGGTTCAGGTGCTGACTTAGGTTCTGGATCTGATAAAATTACTTCCGTTTGAGCATCAACCCGTGAGATCACATGATGAGCAATTAAACAATTTAATTCTTTAGCTACTTCCGTGCCTACTTCAACGGCAGCTTGAACCGCGGCAACGTCACCAATCAGTTCCACAGTTGTTAAACCGCCATTAATAATTTCAGCTTTTAACAAAGTAACGTCGGCGGCTTTCAATGCCGCATCGGCCACACTAATGGCACCTAAAAATCCTTTGACTTCGACCATTCCTAATGCTTTCATTCAGGTCACATCCTTAATAACTCAACGGATTGTCAGCGATATTTTGAATGACTTGTTCAAACGCACTGCAAGCAGCTTTACATGCAGATTGACTACCTGTCAATAAGGCGCCGCCAAAGTTCGTTTCAGAAGGTGGGCCATAAAAGACACCCATTTGAACATCGGCAGCTTTCATTGCTGCATCTAAGCCAACCATTGCTTCTAGCGGTGGTGCAATCAGATAAGCAATCGCTTCACCTTCAGGAATATTCGCTTGTTCAGATAAAAAGCTACCCGTTCTTGATACTACATGTGCAAAATAAACAATGCTGTCATCTTCGTTAGCACTATAGAAGCTGGCTTCTTCTTCAATGACTTGCGTAATGACACTCAAGCCACTATTGACTTCGGCAGGACTCGGACCAGCAATAATGCCAATCACTTCACCGGCTAATTTGGTTGAAGCATTTGCTGCGCCAGCATACATACTTTTACCATAAACTACAGTAACATCGGCGGCTTTGGTTGCTTCATCTAATGCAACATAAGTGACATCATCACAATCGGAAGTAACAATTCCTAATGAGCGATGTTCTGGTTTCAATGATAATTCTTTTGCTAATGCCGGATCGACATTGGGAATGACTTTCATACTTAGGACATTTGCGCCTAGACGATCATTTTTCATGAGAAATCCTCCTTTATTCAGCTTCTTTTAAATCAATACCAGATTTTTTCTTGTCTAACATTTTTTTAATAATTTCGGCAATGTAGGCCCCTGCTTCAACAGCCGGTGTCCCACCTTTATGAATATTTGAAATAACTGTCCGCCGGGCTTCTGGCATACCAACAGTTGGTTTGTAAGCAATGTAGGCACTCATAGATTCAGCTGTTACTAAACCAGGACGTTCGCCAACTAGCAAGCAAACAACATCAGCGTCAGTGATTTCACCAATTTTATCCATTGCTGGCACGCGACAATATTTAACAAAAACTACATTGTCGAAATCTAAGTTGTACATGTTTAATCCTTGTTTAATTGCTGGTAGGACTTCTTTAATATTCGCTTCGATAGCAGCTGAACTAAGGCCATCCCCTACGACCATTTGGATTTTGGCTTTTGGTGTCGTATTTTTCCGAATGATTTCACTATTTTCTTCATCAAATTGACGACCATAATCTGGACGTGTTAAATATTCATCTTTACTGTTACAGATTGTTTTTGTAGAAATAAAATTTCATTTCTTTTACCAAGTCTTCGCTTACGTCTGAAAAGACCGCATCTTGTGCTGCCGCATGGTCCGCTCGGAAACGTAATGTTGAACTAGTCATATAACGCGTCCCTGCACGACCAACGCCTAAACGAGCTGGCGAGAAAGCTTTCATTTTTAATAGTGCTTCAGGATCAACGGCATTTTTCAATAGTAATTGTTTACGTAAATCTACTTCAGTAATGTCAGGAATTAGGCCTTCTTCAATTTCTGTCGTTTCAGTGACGTGTGTTGTGACTGGTTTTTCTTCAGCAGTCACAGTGGCAGTCGAAACCGCTTGATTGTCAGCGACCATTTCTGTTAAAATTCCGGCAATCATTTCTTTTAATTCTTTTTCGTTCATTTGTATTCTCACCTCGTTTATTTAATAAATACAGATGCATCGCCAGCGCGACTTGTTAATTTTCCGTTTTCCATTAAGCCCATTTTTTCCATCCATTCTTCAAATTCTTTAATTGGACGTAAGCCTAATGTTTCACGAATCGTCGCAGTTTCATGGAACCCAGTTGTTTGATAATTTAACATGACATCATCGCCATGAGGAATCCCCATGATATACGTACAACCAGCTGTTGCTAATAACATTGCTAAGTTTTCCATATCATTTTGATCAGCTTTCATATGGTTGGTGTAGCAGACATCACAGCCCATTGAAATTCCAGTTAATTTGCCCATGAAATGATCTTCTAAACCAGCGCGGATGACTTGTTTTGAATCGTAAAGATATTCTGGTCCAATAAAGCCGACAACGGTATTTACAATATACGGATCAAATTTTTTGGCTAAGCCATAACAACGCGCTTCCATTGTCACTTGGTCTGCGCCAAAGTTCGCTTCAGAAGAAAGTTCTGAGCCTTGACCTGTTTCAAAATACATCACATTAGGACCAGCTGCTTGACCACTGTGAAGCGCTAAATCTTGTGCTTCAGCTAAAATTTCTGCATTTAAACCAAATGCAGTGTTCCCTTTTTCTGAACCAGCGATGGATTGAAAGACTAAGCCAGTTGGCGCGCCTTGACGCATGGCTTCCATTTGTGTCGTTACGTGAGCAAGCACGCAAGTTTGTGTTGGAATTTCCCATTCGCTGCGGAACTCTTCAAATTTGTTTAAGATTCGTTTAACACTTTCTGTAGAATCATCAACAGGATTCAAACCAATTAAAGCATCACCGGCGCCATAAGAAAGACCTTCCATAACTGATGCCATAATGCCATCGACATTATCGGTTGGATGGTTTGGCTGTAAACGATTCGAAAAAGTTCCGGGACGGCCAATCGTTGTGTTGGCGGTTTTTTCAATATTGATTTTTTTTGCGCCAACAATTAGATCCATGTTGGACATTAATTTACAGACAGCAGCAATCATTTCTGAAGTTAGTCCACGGGAAATTCGTTTGATATCAAAATCGGTTGTTTCCGAAGATAAGATAAATTCGCGTAATTCTGCGACTGTCCAATGTTTAATACTTTCAAAAATTCGCATATTGACTTGGTCAATAATAATGCGTGTCACTTCGTCTTCGTCATAATCAACAACGGGATTGTTAAACAAGTCATTTAAGGACAATTCCGATAAAACGACTTTCGCTGCCACGCGTTCTTCGGCTGAATTAGCAGCTACGCCAGCTAACTTGTCGCCAGACTTTTCTTCATTGGCTTTGGCTAAGACTTCTTTAACAGATGTAAATTGATAGACTTTGCCAAATAGTTTGGTTTTTAAAATCATCTTTGTGTCGCTCCTTTTTAATTAAATACTAAGGTCTTAACAATGACTGGAAGGACGGCTCCTTCTGCCACTGGTAAACCGATATCTACATAATCACCGTTTTCTACTTTGACCGAATCAAGACAGATAAACGGATAGTCTTTTGGCAGATGGGCACTTAAGGCATGCCCTAAAGCTTTCGCCATGTCTTCATCCACCATAACAATAATGGGAATTTGTTCAGCAACTAAACTAGCTAATCCTTCCACAATCCCTTGACCATAGCGTTGAATATCAGTAAATGTTGGATTGCTCATGCCTCTAATTGCTAGGGCAATCTGGGGTGTTTCTTCAATACGATGCCAATTGAGTTTTTCTTGGATTCGCTGGCCTAATTCTGTCACAGTAAGGGTTTCATCCTCTTGCGCTAATTTTAGAATTGGGATATTTTTTACCGGCAAAATTTGCTCACGATAAGCGATCGTGCTTCCGCTAATTTCAGCAGTGTGTGAACCTGCTCCGACGACCGTCGCTCGGATTGTTTCTGCGCTTTCTAAGACTTCTTTTTCCGAAAAAATCAGTGACTTTCTCAAGTATTTCCCTAAAAGTAAGCCGATGTCCCCATATTTAAAGAGATTCGTACTTGTCGTATTTAAGCAATCAGCCACACCACCAGAAAATGTTACAATTGGTAATTCCTCACCTTTTCGTAGTGGATGGTTCGTTACTAATAACTGGTAGAACGGACTTTGTGTCCCCAAGCCAATGCTATTTTCTAACACGGCAACTAATTCCGAAATAATTGGCAGTAAGTTTTGTTCGGTGGCTTGGTCACCAAGGTGCAAGGTTAGCCCTTTTTTATTTATAATTTCTTGAATCTTCGGAGCTATATAGGTGATTTTTTGTTGTTGATCTAATTTAATTAAGCGTCCGCCAATGTCAAAACAAGCCGTGTCAATCACTTCACCATCTTTAAAGACAGCTAAATTTGTCGTTCCACCACCAATGTCTAAATTAACCACCGGTTTGCGTTTCGTTTCAGAATAAGTTTGAGCACCAGCGCCTTTCCCGGCAATGATACTTTCTAAATCAGGACCAGCCGTAGCAACGACAAAATCACCTGCATAGCCACTAAGTGCTCGTAGCACATTGTTGGCATTGCTTTTTCGAGCAGTTTCACCTGTGATAATTACCGCACCCATTTGAATATCTTGTTTATGAATGCCTGCTTGGCGATATTGCTCCGCTACAAACGCTTTGATAGGTTCTGCATCAATTTCTGATTGGTTAAGTAAGGGTGTAAAGATAATGTCACTTCGGTAAATGACTTTTTATCAGAAATGCTGATACGTGGTACTGTAAACGCAGAGGCAAAATTTTCAACAGTTAATTCTGACAAGACTAATTGGGTTGTAGACGTCCCTAAATCAATCCCTACGGTTAAAAGTGTTTCCTTCGACATCGCCTGACTCGCCTCCTTTTGCATACAAAAAGGCACTTAAAGAATCGTTAGAAAATTTCTTTCTACTTTTCTTTAAGCGCCTTTGCTTAATCAATGAACAACATCACTGGTGTTCTGTTCGAAATAGAAACAGGTTTTAGTTCCCTGTTTATTGGATTCAATTGTAATTTTTCCTTTTAATTTATCTTTTACGTAGCTTTTGACAATCATCAAACCTAAACTGGTCTCGTTACTTTGATGAACATCATAGCCTTTACCATTATCTGTAACAGTAATGGTAATCATTTTATTATCTAATGTTCCACTAAGTTTAACAACGCCACTTGTTTGTGGCTCAAATGCGTGATCAAAAATGTTTTGTAATAGTTCGTTGACAACAAGGGAAATGGTAACCATTTGTTCGCTAGAAACCATAATGGCTGGATCAACATCCATCATCATCTCAATGGGTTGTGCGCCTTGAAAAAGATGTCTAAAATTATACATCACTGCTTCCAATGTTTGCCGTAAAGCAACGTCATCTTTGACTTGTTTTGACAGCAATTCATGGGTGGCTGCAATCGCCATAATTCGATTGACACTTTCATGAAGGACTTTCTTTGCTTCGGGGCTTTGCGTTCGCCGTTCTTGAATACGCAATAAGGAAACCACCGATTGCAAGTTATTTTTAACACGATGATGAATTTCACGAATCGCAACAGATTTGGAAATAATTTCCGCTTCTTTTTCTTTAAATTCTGTATTGTCTTGAATAATCATAATCAGTTGTTCTTCTGATGCCAACCACACTTTCCGAACCTTAAAATAATAATTAAGGTAGGTCGTTTTGCTTTCAATTGGTTGATTACTCATTTTATATTTCATTTGATACAACACATATTCAAAAGTTGTATAATCGATGGACAAATTGTCATAACTCATTCCAATGATATTATCCCGATAACCAAGTTTGCGATAAAGCTCTTGTGCATTGTGATTGGTAATTAATAAGTGACCCGCCGCATCAAAAATCAAAACGGCTTCTGCCAATTGATCAATAAATAATGCGTCGACTTGACTAGTTGATTTCGCTACTTTTGCTAACTGGCAGTTATTTAGCTCCTCTTTTTGTAAGTCCGCTTGAATCTCTTCATCTGCCGCAATCTCGACAATAATGACACCAATCGTTCGATGTTCATTGCGAATGGGATAGATATTTTGCTTAATCAAACGATTTTCCTGAGTCACTGCTAACAAACCAATGCTATTTAAGCTAGTTTGCATGGTACGCAGAACACCAGGTTCATTTTTTAATAAAGCTTCCATCCCGACGACATCTCCGCTATATAAAGAAGTTGTCTTCGCAGGCGGCTTATGATAAACGACTAGTGCTTGCTGTGACATTTCCTTATACACATCAATAAAAACATCTGCACTTTGATACAGTGTCGTCGAAGAAAGATAACGTGCTGTACGTTGTAATTCTTTAATGTCTGATTCTGAAAGATTGGTATATTGGTGACATAATTGCTCTAATCGTTTCATTTATTCATCATCCATTACAATCAATTCTGCAATTTCACTCATACGTGCGCGTTTGTTCATACTTAACGTACGCAACATTTGGTAGGCTTCTTCTTCCGATATATGATTTTCTTTTACAAGAATACCTTTGGCTTTTTCGATAATTTTACGTTCTTCTAATTTTAAACTTAATTTATCGATTTGATTTAGTAACAGCTGCGTTTGTTTGCCTCGTTCAATGCTCATTTCAATTGTAGGTATTAATGATTTTTCATCTAGAGGTTTAACTAAATAACCCAGTGCGCCTAATTTTTTAGCTTTGTCCGTATTTTGTACGTCACTGTATGCAGATAAAAAGACAATACTACTGGCTAGTTGGTCTTGAACAATTTTTTTACCTGCTTTTAGACCATCTAAAATTGGCATTTGAATGTCCATTAATACTAGATCAGGTTGTGTTTTTTTACATACTTCAATTGCTTCAAAACCATCAGCTGCTTCACCGACTACTTCGTACCCTGCTTCTATCACAATATCACGAATATCGAGTCTCGTAATAGGTTCATCATCGACTATTACAATTCGTCCATCCATTTTCTTCACGCCCTTGTCCTTTCAACGCTATGTTCTGGTAATTTTACAAGTTACAGAAAAGTTTAAAATCTGTTGTAAACCTTCAATCACCGCTTGTAAGGCTGCTTCCACTGAGCTTACGTCACCAGAAATGACCACCGATCCAGAAAAACGATCAATAAAACCGATTTGGATATCTCCGCTTTTAGTCGCAATATCAACAGCGATAATTGCCGCTTCGCTCGGAGTGATTGTCAAAATACCTAGTGCATTGCTGGTGCCGTCTGGCAACCCTAATTTTGTATAAATTTCTTTATTAGGACTAGCAATGATGTGCGCTAACGTTACTTGTTTCCCAGGAACATATTCTTGAATCATTCGTTGTTTTTCTTCCAACCAGACTCGCTCCTTTAATTTAGCAAATAAAAATCCTCAATAAAAACGTAAAGGTTCCACTTTCGCTTTCTACTAAGGAGCTTCTTTGCTCTTAAATTTTGAAGCACGCCGTTGTGCTACCCACATTATATGTTATCGATTTCATCCTGTCAATCGCTTATAAGATAGAATTTAAAATTTTTGTCACTTCTGCTGCTGTTGGTTGGACAGGATTTGTTTTGGTGCAACCATCCATCAATGCGCCTTCAGCTATTTTGGGGATCGCAGCTTGGACTTCTTCTTTTGGTAAACCATAGTCACTAAAAGTGGCAGGCATGTTTAATTTTTGACGGAGTTGCTTGATTTGTCGAATAAATTGTTGAACACCAATCCGTGCATTGGTTGTCTGTGTATCATTTAGACAATTTGCTAACTGCGCATAACGTTTAGCTGTTGGTTCGTTGGCGACTTTGCCATTCGCTAAGCCACTGTTATATGCAATGACTTCCGGTAAGAGCATTGCATTCATTCGTCCATGTGGCACATGTAAACGCGCACCGGCCGCATGAGCAATACCGTGATTCAAGCCTAACGAAGTAACATTAAACGCCATCCCTGCCATACATGAAGCTAAATGCATATTTTCACGGGCTTGTTGGTTGCTACCCTCATTAAAGGCTATTTCTAAATTGTCGAATACTAAGCGAACGACTTTTTCGCACAACGCATCTGAAATCGGATTTGCTTCTGTTGAAACATACGCTTCAATAACATGCGTTAAGACGTCCATTCCTGTATCCGCTGTGATTTTTGGTGGCACACTCATCACTAAATTTGTATCTAAAATCGCAATTTCTGGTTGAATTTCATCTGTTACAAGCGGGATTTTGGTGCCAGTTTCTGCAACCGTAATCACTGAAAAATTCGTAACTTCTGAACCAGTTCCACTAGTTGTAGGAACCGCAATAAACTCAGCAATCTGAGTTTGCAAAGTACGTTTGCCAAAAAATTTCATTGCTTTGGCCGCATCAATAGCGGATCCCCCACCTAAAGCTAATATCGTATCTCCTTGAAATGTCGCTAACTGCTTAATTCCCGCAGCAATCTTATCAATTGGTGGATCGGGGATGATATCACTAAAAATTTGCCATTCACTTTTTGTTAAATGCTTTGTCACTTCATTCACAAATCCAGAGTCAACCATGAATGGATCTGTGACAATGAAAACACGTCTATCATGAAGTGTTTCCAAATTGGCTAATGCGCCTTCTCCTACCCATAGTTCGGTAGGGAAATGAATTGTTTTCATCTCAATTCCTCCTTAATAAAATACAAAAAGACACTTCAAACAAACGAAAAATCATCTGTCTGAAGCGTCTTTGCTTCCTTATGTATACGCCATTGTACACGAAACCTTATCCATAGAGTACAACGCCTTTAATTAATTGTCAATAAAAAAAGGGAATATAGCAGTACGTCATTGTACCTGAAATCTCCTTCAACATTGAAAGACCAGCCCAAAATTCCCAAAAGCACTTCCTCGTGCCATTAATTGGATTAATACAAATATCTTGGGCTGGATTTTCAACACAAGCGTTGTTAAGAAACATCCTGTTTTGCCTCGAAACAGCATGCCCAATAATGAAAAAATGAAAAGACCTGACTTAAAAGCAACCTTGCTTCTTCACAGTGGCGGGACCGTGCCAGATTCTCACTGGCTTCCATTCATATTTTTCATAAAATATTCGTTTAATCTATCTGAAATTTACCATAAGTTTTTTAGAAAAGCAACTGTTTACAATCCATCTTCTTTAATTTTATGGAAAACCATTTCGCTTCGTTCATAAAAAACATCAGGTCGTTGTGCTTGAACATTTAAATAGCGAGCCAACGCATAAAAATAATCTGATAAACGATTGGTAAAAATTAATACCTCTTCGTTAATTTTGGCTGTCCAATTTAAACGAACAATGATGCGTTCTGCGCGCCGTGCAATCGTCCGAGCCACATGAACCATACTGGCTGCTGGGGTTCCGCCAGGTAAAATAAAACGATCAATATCTGGTGATTGTGCAGTGTAGAAATCAATCCGCTGTTCTAGCCAATGCACACTTGCCTTTTGTAATTTAAATGGTCGTTGTGCTTCAATCGGTGTTGACAAATCTGTTCCCGCATCAAAAAGTAAATGTTGTAAAGCTTCTAGTTCTTCTTTAATTTCTTGATTTTCTTGTGGAAGTTGGCTGATAATATAGCCCACCCAAGAATTCAATTCATCAATCGTTCCATAACTTTCAACTCGATCAGAATCCTTAGCGACGGTTGAGCTGCCGACTAATTTCGTCATTCCCTTATCGCCAGTTTTTGTATAAATTTTCATTCTGCTTCATCCTCCTCTAAATAATCTACTAATTCTTGCAAGCCAATTTTTTCAACAGAAGAAATTTCAAAAATTCTTGTTGCACCCGCACTTTTTAATTGTTGCCGAACAATCTCTAACTGCTGAGAATCTTGTGCTAAATCAATCTTGGTTAAAATACCAATGATTTCTTTCGGGAAAATACTACCAAATCCTGGTGAAAAAACTTGTTGTGTTTCTACAGCACTTTGAACCAAACCAATCACATCTGCTTCTGCCGCTGTGACGTTTAATGCATTATAATATTGTCGATGCAAAATAAACTCGCCTGGTGTATCAATCATTTCTGTATGAAATTCCACCGCCTGTGTTTTATCATAAATTAATTCTTTGCCTTGCAGAGCTTGACATAACGTGGTTTTGCCACAACCGATAGCTCCCATTAAAATGATTCGTTTCATCGTTACCTCCATAAAAAAGGAGCCCAAAGCAAGTACCATCACGTACTTAGTCTTGGGCTCCTTTGCCGATTTGTTAAAACACGCCATTGTGTTTCTGATTCTTTGCCTTTATCTTACCTGTTTCCAAAAAACTTGTCAAAATTATTGAATAGTTTCCCAAACTTTATGTTGTTTCTGAAAATAGGAGACAATATCTGTTTCAAAAATCGTTTGTAAAAATTCTTTGGAAGCCAACGTTTGAAAATCACCTTGCGCGGCCACTTTCCCTTGCTTCATAAACACAATTTTTTCACTTAGCGTTAACGCTAAACGGATATCATGAAACACCCCGATTAACGTTTTCCCTTCTTGCGCACTCCACTCATTTAACTGCTGAATCAATTCTTGTTGATACCGAATATCCAAATGATTATTGGGTTCATCCAATAAATAATTTCTGGATCTTGTACAAATAATTTAGCCAAAAATACTCGTTGTTGTTGTCCTCCTGAAAGCTGATTGACAACTTTATCTTTTAAAGGCAATAAACCCGTGCGTTCTAAATAATAAAGGACTCGTTCCTTTTTCTTGTTTAGAAACAATAGGTAAAAAACGTTGTGCTTGTTGTCGATACGCCCCATCAAAACTGTTTCGTAAACCGTATATCAAAGCAACTGTCGTGAATTGACTCATCATCGCTACTTTCGTTGCCAATTCCTTCCGCTTTTGTCCATGAACTTCTTGACCATCAATTAAAACAGAACCACTATAAGGCACAAGTCCGGCAATCGTTTTTAAAAGTGTCGTTTTACCGCAACCATTTGGACCTAAAATACAAGTTTTACTACCTGTCGGAAAAACGAGGGAAATATCTTTTAAAATGGGGGTTTGTTGGAGTGTTACAGCTGTTTTTTTTAATTCAATCATGCAGCAACTCTCCTTTTTTTAAAGTAAATATACAAGAAGAATGGCGCTCCAATCAAGGCTGTTACGGCCCCAATGGGAATTTCTCTTGGTGATAAAATCGTGCGAGCAATTGTGTCCCCTATTACCATGATGGTCCCACCTAAGATTGCTGAACCGGGAATCAGCCAGCGATGAGTCGCCCCTAAATAGCGACGGACAATATGTGGTGCTATTAAATCAACAAAACCAATCACACCGACAAATGAAACCGCACTTCCTGCTAGTAAACTAGCCAAAAGAATAATGCGTAGTTTTGCTGTTTTGACTTCTACTCCCGATAACATCGCATGTTCTTCTCCTAAGCCAAGAACATCCAATGCGTTGGCATCAAACCAAAGAAACAGACTGCTGACAAGCAAGATTGGACAATAAATAGCAATTTTTTGCCAATTACTGCCAGAAAAACTACCCATTTGCCAAAAGACTAATTGTTTCAAATAATCTTGGAAAAGTGCTGTAATCAACGTCAAAATAGCACCGACAAACAAGGTCATAATCATTCCTACTAAAACAACTGTTTGATTGGACATTTGACTATCCATTGTTTGCGTAAATAACAAAACTAAAAAGACCGTTGCTAAGCCAAAGATAAAACCAGTTAAAGGCAATAAAAATGCCCCTAAATCGAAGCAGTTACTCCAGTTACCATGATTAACGCAGCGCCTAAGGATGCTCCCGCTGATACGCCCAAAGTATATGAAGAAGCTAAAGGATTACCTAAGAGTGATTGCATCACCGTGCCACTTACTGCTAAGCCTGCGCCCACGAGATAGGCCATCACGACACGCGGTAACCGAACATTCCAGATGATTCCTTCTAAAATCCCATCTTCTGAAACCGTCTTTTTCACTAAAATTTGAAGCAAATCCGTTAACGAAATCTGAACACTTCCAATTTTAATACCCAAAAAGAGCATGCTCATACTGATCAAGAGCATCAGTATGAGACACGTTTTTTTACTCATCTTTTAAATCCTTGTATTCCTCTGGATAAACAGCTTTTGCCATTTGTTTTAATGCTTTGGTAATGTGGTTATTTGGTAAAGAGCTAGACATGTTATCAATTTCGAAAACTTCTTTGTTTTGAACTGCAGGAACGTTTTCCCAGTTTTTTACGAGCTAAAATTTCTTTGGCGGGATCTTTCATATAGTTAACATTGGTTAAAATGACTTCTGGTTTTGCAGCAATGGCCGCTTCTTCTGTCACTGGTAACCAGCCTTTTTCATTTGCCAAAACATTTTTTGCCCCAATTGTTTCAATCATTTCATTTAAAAATGTCCCAATACCAAAACTATAAATGTCTGGTAAGGCAGCCACTTCAAACAAAACAGTTTTTGGTTTTTTAATGGTTTTACCAATTTTAGCTACTTCGTCGATTTCTTGATCCATTGTTTTGATTAACTTTTGTCCTTTTTCATGTTCGGATAAGCTATCCGCAATGAATTGGACGTCTTCTTTGATTGCTTTGATACTTGTACTAGTGGGGATATTAACGACTGTAATTCCAGCATCTTCCACTTGTTTCCAAACACTTTCTGAGCTAGCTAAATTGATGTCATTCACATAAACAATTTGTGGTTTCAAGGCAATCAATTTTTCGGCATCGACAGCCATCATATCCATTTGTGGTAATTTTTTTAAATCAGTCATCATTGTACTACTTTGAGTATCAACTGCGATTAATTGGTCGGTTTTACCTAAGTCTTCAATCACTTCTGTTGTTGATGGCACTAGGGAAATAATTTTGGTTGCTTCTTTGGGTAAAGTAATTTCTTTGCCGCTACGGTCTTTGGTTGGTAACGTTACTTCTGTTTTTTCAGAAGAGGTAGTTGCTTTCTTTTCCTGTTTACCACATCCTGCTAAGCCAAGTGTTGCTACTAAACCTAAAGTCATCATTGTTAAAGTAAATTTTTTCATTTTTTCATCCTCGCATTCGTCTATTTTATTTTGGGGAAAATTTTCTGAAATGAACCTCCTTTGTCTCAACGTCAAAACAATACAAAAAAACCACTTTTTTCTCCAATAGAAAAAAAGCAGTCACTTAACTATGCTAATGATATACTCAGCCAGTTATCTTCAAAGCCCCTTCTTTTTCCTACAAAAGAATGATTAGACTTATCAAGCCGGTATCCTGACTTAGCTTCTTCTTACTCCCAATCCTTCCAGAATAATCTGTGGTCTTATTGGTTTCATCCACCATACAGTAGGTAGGTCTGTAGAGGATTCGCACCTCTTTCCCTGACACTTCATAAGTACATATATATTGTATCTTCGTTGATAACTAATTTTCAAACCAGTGATTAGACGTCTTTGTCTAATGACACACATTTATTATAACGGTTATCAACCATTTGTCAACGCTTCCTCAAGCAAAAGAAAAACTTTTCTTGTTTTAGTTATTAGACGTTGTTCCGTTTTTCTATTCATGATAAAATAAATCCTAGTTTGAATAAGAAAGAGGTTAACTTGATGAAAATCGTCATTTTGTTACTTGTTGCCTATTTATTAGGTTCGATTCCCTCAGGTGTTTGGATTGGCAAACTTTTCTTTAAAAAAGATATACGCCAATTTGGGAGTGGGAATACAGGAACAACCAATACATTTCGTGTCTTAGGGAAACCTGCCGGAATCACGGTATTATTAATGGATATCTTGAAAGGAACGTTAGCCACTTCATTACCCTATTTGTTTGGTTTACAAGGCGTGAACCCACTCTTCTTTGGGGGTAGCAGCTGTTTTAGGGCATACCTTCCCTATTTTTGCCAATTTCAAAGGTGGTAAAGCCGTAGCCACTAGCGCTGGCATGTTATTAGCATACAGCCCCACATTTTTTATTTATTCTGCTCTTATTTTTGTGATTTGTCTGTATCTAACCAGTATGGTGAGTTTAACAAGTATGATTAGCGCTGTACTAATTACACTTTCTACTATTATTTTGCCTTTCACTGTCCCAGCTATTTTACCAACATTTAACTGGTTATTAACCGTGATTGCGATTGCTTTGACTACTTTTATCTTTGTCCGTCATCGTGAAAACATTCAGCGAATTAAAATGGAACAGAAAGTCAGCCTCTCTTTTGGCATTACGTGCAAAAAAATTAAAGAAAAAGGCTTGTGAAACAAATAATGTTCACAGTCCTTTTTTCTTTTATTTTTACACTAATCATATACTGTGTTTTAAATAGTTCGTTAGCTGGTAACTTATTGATGCCAAATTTTTCAGCGAGTTGGCCAGTTGCGTCGACAGCATCAGCAATCCCGCACCAAGGTTCGATACAGACAAAAGGCGCTTCTTTCGGTGTCGGTGACCAAATCCCCACAAAAGGCATTTCTGGATAACTCAAAGTGACTTGATGGTCACTTTCGTCTGTGGCAATCGTAATTGCTGTTTGACCTTTTGTTTCAAAAATCATTGCATCATTTTCAAATAATTGATGCGTTAAGTCAAAGCTGATATTCGTTTGGGCTAGCGTTTTATTCGCTAAATCAATAAACGGGCCTGCTAAGGGAATTTGTGTCCGTGATTTTTTAGGTGAAAAACTTAGATAATAATCTTCAAACGTTAGTGAAGATTCTAAAGGTACATTAAAGGCTGGATGACCACCAATCCCAAAATACATCTCTTCTTTCCCTGTATTTTCTACTTGGTAGTTTACAGTCAATTCTTGGTGTTCTAATGTATAAGTAATCACTAGTTCAAAATCAAAAGGATACTTCTTCTTGATTTCTTTTGTTGATTTTAGTGAAAAAGAAACTTCTTCTCCACCTTTTTCAATCACATCAAATACTTGATCACGAGCAAAACCATGTTGAGTTAAATGATACGCTTGATTTTGGTACATATACGTATCTTCTTTTAGACGACCGACAATCGGAAAAAGTACGGGCGCATGGCGGGCCCAAAATTCAGGATTTCCTTGCCAAATATATTCAATGCCGGTTTCTTTTGATTGTAAACTTACTAATTCTGCTCCTTCTTCAGCAAATGTTGCGATTAGAAATTCATTTTCAATTTGTACAGTCATTGCGTTGTCCTCCTAGTTGATACGAGCAATTGCTTATTTTTCCAACTCTTTAATAAATTGTTGATTTAATACTTTTAAATAAGTCCCTTTCATACCAAGAGAACGTGATTCAATAATTCCAGCTGATTCTAATTTTCTTAAGGCATTCACAATTACGGAACGAGTAATGCCTATTTCATCTGCAATACTTGAAGCAGTTAAACGACCTTCTTCGCCATCTAAGGCTTCAAAAATGGCATGGACGGCTTTTAATTCACTATAGGAAAGAGTGTTGATGGCCATTTGCACGGCAGTCGCACTGCGAACTTCTGCTTCAATTGTTCTGGATTGATGATACAAAATTTGCATGCCGACAACGGTCGCACTATATTCAGCTAACACTAAATCATCCTCGTTAAAGGATTTTTCAACACGCGCTAAAATAATCGTACCCAAGCGTTTGCCAGCACCGTACAAAGGCACAATAGTGGTTAGACCAAACGGATACAGCTCTCGTGATTCAAAAGGAAATGCAGTTAAATCACTATCTATTGGAATATTGGCTTCGGTTACTTTGAGCATATCCACGGCCTCGGTGTATCCTTGAGGAAATTTTTTCTCTTTAAACATATTTTTGATACGGGCATTATTAACATCTAATTTTTCAGTATACCCCAACAAATCCCCTGAACTGCTAATAATATACGCATTACTTTCTAAAATATCCCCTAAAATCATTGCCATTTTGTTGTACGGAAGTTCTGCTTGTACGTCAAACAGATTGTTTTTTTGCAAAAGCTCGTTCACTTGACGTGTTTTTTCTAATAATGTAGCCATCTTTTCTCCTCCAGCCTTTTTTATAAGATGTAACGACTTAAATCTTCATTTTGAACAATGTCATTCAATTTTTCATTGACATATGCTTCGGTAATCGTAATTTCACCCATTTGCATATCTGGTGCTTCATATAATAAATCTTCTAATAAACGCTCTAAAATTGTGTGTAAACGACGCGCCCCAATATTATCTGTATCACGGTTTACATCATAAGCGATGTGTGCTAACCGTTCAATTGCTTCTTTTGTAAAGATGACTGAAACATTTTCTGTACCGATTAATGCTACATATTGTTTAATTAAAGCATTGTTTGGCTCAGTTAAGATACTTACGAAGTCATCCGCCGTTAAATCATCTAATTCAACTCGAATTGGGAAGCGGCCTTGTAATTCTGGAATCAAGTCACTTGGTTTTGACAAGTGGAAAGCACCTGAAGCGATAAATAAAATGTGATCCGTTTGTAAAGGACCATACTTCGTGTTAACTTGGGAGCCTTCAACAATCGGCAAAATGTCTCTTTGTACTCCTTCACGAGAGACTTCGCCCGAATTTTGTTGGCTTTTAGAGGTGATTTTATCAATCTCATCGATAAAAATAATTCCGCTTGATTCAGCTAAACGAATAGCTTCACTATGGATATCAGCGTCATTGACAATTTTTGCTGATTCTTCTTTCACTAATAATTCTTGTGCTTCTTTCACCGTTACAGTACGTTCGATTTTTTTCTTTGGTGACAGAGCGCCTAACGTTTCATTTAAGTCGATACCCATTTGTTCTAGGCCATTGTTCATAGCTGGCATCGTTTTCTTCGGTTCTTCAATTTCAATTGTTACTTCACGATTATCTAATAGACCTTTTTCCAGCTGTTCCAAAATTGTTTGGCGATTCGTTCGAATATCTTCCGTTACTTCTTCTTGTGCTTCTTGCTGTTGCTGAGCCATGTTAAACATGTTCATCATTTGTTCAAATTGATTACCGCCAGCCTGTTTTTGTTCTTTTTTAATTCCAGGCACTAATACTTTGACTAAACGTTGATTGGCCTTTTTTAACGCTTGCGCATACACGCGACTGTATTGTTGTTTTTCAACAATTTGGATCGCATTTTCTACTAAATCCCGAACCATTGATTCGACATCCCGACCGACATAGCCTACTTCTGTAAATTTGGTTGCTTCAACTTTTACAAAAGGCGCATTGACAATTTTTGCGAGACGACGAGCAATCTCAGTTTTACCAACACCTGTTGGTCCAATCATTAGTAAGTTTTTAGGCGTAATATCTTGTTGCATATTTTCTTCTAATTGCAAGCGACGATAGCGGTTACGTAAAGCTACCGCCACTGATTTTTTGGCAGCTTGCTGTCCAACAATATATTGATCTAGTTCTTTGACTATTTCTTTTGGTGTTTTGTTTAATTCATTCATGGATTTTCCCTCGCTTATAATTCTTCTACAATGATATTATGATTCGTAAATACACAGATATCTGCAGCAATATTTAAGGCATTTTTAGCAATCTCTTTCGCTGGCATTTCTTTATCACCAAAGTTTTTCATGGCTCTTGCAGCGGACAAAGCAAAATTACCGCCTGAACCAATTGCTAAAATACCATCGTCTGGTGTGATGACTTCCCCAGTTCCTGAAACTAAGAGCATTTCTTCCTTATTCATCACAATCAGCATAGCTTCTAATTTTTGCATAGACTGTTGTGTACGCCACTCTTGGGCTAACTCAACCGCAGCTCTCGTTAAGTTTCCGTTGTATTCATTTAATTTTCCTTCAAACTTTTCTTCTAATGTAAAGGCATCTGCCACACTTCCTGCAAAACCGACAACGACTTCATCATTGTAAATACGGCGCACTTTTTTGGCCGTACCTTTCATAACGACAGATTCGCCCATTGTTACTTGGCCGTCACCAGCCATTGCAAATTTTCCATCTTTTTCGACTGCACAAATTGTTGTAGAGTGAAATTGTGATTCAACCATTATTGTTCCTCCTAGACGTTTACCTCCATTATGCACGAGGATGAAACGTTCGATAATTTTTTTGTAAACTTTCTTTTGTCACATGCGCATATATCTGAGTTGTGGATAAATTAGCATGTCCTAATAATTCTTGAACTGTCCGCATATCGGCGCCATTATTTAATAAGTGTGTCGCAAATGTATGGCGTAACATGTGGGGATGAATTTCCGCATTTAATGAACTTTTTTTAATTAGTTGGTTTAAGACATATTCAATCCCTGTTGGCGTGATTTGTTCACCATGATGATTAACAAAGACATACGGATGTTTTTTTTGATATTTTGTCATTAATAGCGCGCGGCCATTCTCTAAGTAATCCTTTAAGGCGTCTTGTGCAAATGAACCAAAAGGCACATAGCGATCTTTATTTCCTTTTCCGTGAACCAATAAAACAGAAGCTTGAAAGTCAACTGCGTCCACCGTTAAGTTCGCACATTCACTGACCCGAATACCAGTCCCATACAGAACTTCTAGCAACGCTTGATTTCTCAAATCAAGCGGTTGCTCGCCTTGTGCGCTCTCAAATAATGCATCCATTTCTTTTTCATAAAAAAAACGGGGCAACCGTAACTGTTTCTTTTTCATATGAACATAGGAAAAAGGATTTTCTTGGATTGCTTCATTTTTTAATAAGAATTGATAAAAAGAACGCAAACTGGCAATTTTTCGACTAATCGAATTACGGCTATATTCCTGATCGTACAATTCGCTCAAATAAGCCCGAACATCCAAATGTTCCACAGTCAAATAATTGTCATTACCTGAAGTCTTTAAAAACGAAAAAAAATGTTGTATATCTTCTTGATATGCTTTTTTTGTTTTTTCTGAATAGCCTCTTTCGACAATAAGATAACGAGCAAATAACTCAGGCCAATTCTTTTCTTCCATGTGATAGCCCTCCTCATTCGATTACAAAGTAACTTTAGCATAACCTTTTTCAAAAGACAATTAAGTTGTCAGAATTTAATCAATATTTCTAAATATGTTCACAATTTTAACTATTCTTTAGCTTTTGTTATTTTTTTCTAAAAATTAAAAGACTGAGTATCATCGCATTTCTTAGCAATGATGCTCGGTCTTTTCTCATATTTTTTCTAATTTAGTCTAAAGATTGGATAACTTGAGCTTGGACATCTAAGGCCCGATTAGCAATTGCTTCATAGCGTTCTTTTTTGTCACGAATTCGTTCAGGTAACTCTGGGAAAAGCCCAAAGTTTGCATTCATTGGTTGGAAATGTTTGCCTTCTGCATGTGTAATATAATAAGCCATACTTCCTAAAGTCGTTTCGCGAGGGAATTCAATCGGCTCTTCCCCTTTGGCAAGACGAGCTGCGTTAATACCTGCGAGTAAACCACTTGCCGCGCTTTCAACATATCCTTCAACACCAGTCATTTGTCCAGCAAAAAACAGATCGTCACGTTTTTTTGATTGGTAGGTTGGCTTTAGCAACTCTGGAGAATTCATAAAACTATTACGATGCATGACGCCATAGCGAACAAATTCAGCATTTTCTAATCCTGGAATCATACGGAATACTCGTTTTTGTTCGCCCCATTTTAAATGCGTTTGGAAACCAACAATATTGTATAAAGAAGCTGCAGCATTGTCTTGACGTAATTGAATTACAGCATAAGGGCGTTTACCTGTTTTAGGGTCTTCTAGTCCGACAGGTTTCATTGGGCCAAACAACATGGTTTTAATGCCACGTTGCGCCATTACTTCGATGGGCATACAGCCTTCGAAAAACTTCTCTTTTTCAAACGTGCGTAAAGGAACCACTTCTGCATTGACTAGCGCTTCATGAAAAGCATTGAACTCTTCTTCAGTCATCGGACAATTTAAGTAAGCCGCTTCCCCCTTGTTATAACGAGATTTTAAATAAACTTATCCATGTCAATTGTTGATTTATCAATAATTGGTGCTGCTGCATCGTAAAAATAAAAGCCTTCAGAACCATTAAATTCTTGAATTTTTTGAGATAAGCTTTCAGAGGTTAAAGGACCCGTTGCAATAATTACAATCCCTTCCGGAATATCGGTGATCTCTTCATTTTTGATTGTAATTAATGGATGACTTTTAATTTTTTCAGTGATTGTTTCAGAAAAAGAATCACGGTCAACTGCTAAGGCGCCGCCAGCTGGTACAGCGGTTTGATCTGCACTACCAATAATGATTGAATTTAAACGGCGCATTTCTTCTTTCAAAACACCTACCGCATTGGTTAAACTATTTCCACGTAATGAATTAGAACAAACTAACTCTGCAAAATTTTCTGTTTGATGCGCTGGTGTCTTTTTGACAGGGCGCATTTCATATAAATCAACTGGTACCCCAGCATTGGCCACTTGCCATGCCGCTTCACTTCCGGCTAAACCGGCACCAATAATTGTGACTTTTTTTGTCATGTATAAAAATTCCTTTCTATGTCAAGAAGTTAAGAGCTGTCTCTTACAAACTCAATTCATTTTACTAAAAGAGAAGACCGAAGTAAATTCTTCGGTCTCAATTTTTCTTATTTTTGGACGTTTTCTTCATAATCGCCATTGATACAAACGACTTGTTTGCCGCCTTTAACTTTTTTCTCTACTAAATATTGCCCACATTTTGGACATGGTCGGCCTACTGGTTTGTCCCAAGAAGTGAAGTCACACTCTGGGTACCGACTACAGCCATAGAAAATCCGATTTTTCTTTGATTTGCGTTCGATAACTTGTCCTTCGTGACACACAGGACACGTCACGCCAATTTCTTTAACGATCGCTTTTGTATTCCGACAATCTGGGAAATTACTACATGCATAAAATTTTCCGTAGCGACCCAGTTTAATCACCATTGGATGTCCACATAGTTCGCAGTCAAAGCCTGCTGGTTCATCTTTAATTTGGATTTTTTCAATCTTTTCTTCGGCATTTGTTAATTCTTTTTCGAAGGGCTTGTAGAAACGATCGACAACTTCAACCCATTTTTCTTGGCCTTCACCGACTTTATCTAAGTCCGTTTCCATTGTCGCTGTAAAATGTGTATCGACAATTTGTGGGAAAAACTCTGAAACTAGAGAATTCACAATTTCACCTAATTCCGTTGGTTCAAACCGTTTATTGGTTAGCTTCACGTAATAACGCCGTTGAATGGTTTCTAATGTTGGCGCATACGTTGATGGTCGGCCCACACCATTTTCTTCTAAAGTCCGGATTAACGTGGCTTCACTAAAACGAGCCGGTGGTTGAGTAAAGTGTTGTTTCGGTTCGATATCGACCGATTTAACAACGTCACCTTCCACTAATTCAGGTAAAATATTTTCCTTGTCTTCTTTACCATCATCGCGTCCTTCAACATATACTTGCATAAACCCTTTAAATTTCACTTTGGAGCCATTGGCAATAAACGTTACGCCGTTTTGTTGAAGCGTGACCTTCATGGTATCTAAAATCGCTGGTGTCATTTGACTAGCAACAAAGCGCGACCAAATAAGAGTATATAATTTTAATTGATCTTTATCTAAATACTTCTTCATTTCATCGGGTGTTCTTAAAACGCTTGACGGACGAACCGCTTCATGGGCATCTTGTGCACCTTGCGTATTTTTTGCTTTGCGGCCGCCATGTGCTGAAAACTCATCTCCGTAGGTCTTTTCAATGAATTCAGCAGCTTCTGCTTTGGCGGAATCGGCAATTCTGGTTGAGTCTGTACGCATGTAGGTAATCAGCCCCACAGTGCCTTGTTTCCCTAAAGCAATTCCCTCATACAATTGTTGCGCAACCATCATGGTTTTACGGGTACGGAAATTTAATTTACGTGCCGCTTCTTGTTGTAAACTACTGGTTGTAAAAGGTAATGCAGGATTACGTTTCCGTTCTTTTTTCTCAACTTTTGTAACATCGTAATCTTTACCGTCAATCCGAGAAGTGATTTCTTTCACCGCTTCTGCATTTGGTAATTTTTTCTTTTTACCATCTACGCCCCAGAAATTTGCTTTGAATTTCTTGCGACCTTTTTGGAAATTCCCATCAATGCTCCAATATTCTTCAGGTTTAAATTCTCGAATTTCATTTTCTCGATCAATAATCATTTTTAAAGCAACAGATTGCACACGACCAGCACTCAAACCTTTTTTGACTTTACGCCATAAAATAGGACTAATCGAGTATCCAACTAAACGGTCTAAAATGCGCCGTGCTTGTTGTGCATCAACTAAATCAACGTTGATGGTTCTAGGTTCTTTAAATGCCGCTTTTACCGCTTCTTTAGTGATCTCATTGAATACCACGCGGTTTTTATCTTTTAAATCAAGGCCAAGAAGATAAGCTAAATGCCAAGCAATTGCTTCACCTTCTCGGTCCGGATCGGCTGCGAGATAGACTTTTTCAGCTTTTTTTGCAGCCGCTTTTAAACTTTTGATGACATCGCCTTTTCCGCGAATCGAAATATAATGAGGTTCATAATTATTTTCAATATCAATCCCCATTTTACTTTTTGGTAAATCGCGAATGTGACCAACACTGGCAACCACCTTGTAGTTTCTTCCTAGATATTTTTCAATTGTTTTGGCTTTGGCAGGTGATTCTACAATCACGAGATACTTATAGGCCATTCAATTAGCTCCTTTCGCGTTCGCTTTCCTACTATATAATATATGTAAAAAACGCACAAATCGTAATACATCATATGCTATATAGAATAGGTTTGTCAAGACTAGGCTTTCTAACATTTCTGTCATTTCTGTTTGACTGTCCGAATTTATAAATAAAAAATGCCTATGATTTATAGATTTTATCCTAAAGCATTAAAATACCTATAACATTCCAAACAAAATGAGTCAAGACAGCAGCTTCAAAGCGACCCGTGCGTAGATAGACCCAACTTAAAGCTAAACCCATGCCCCAATAAATAACAAAACTACCTATATCTGTCGGCGTGTGCACAAGTGCAAATAAAATAGAAGAAACGAGTATGCCTATTTTTGAAGCTGGCTTGAAAAACGCTTGAATCCCGACACGAAAAATTCCCTCTTCGAAAATTGGCCCAATCACACCTGCAAAAATAAGTATAAGCCCTTTAGGAATGGCTTGAACAATTTCTTCAACACTTTGTTGGTTAGAGGTCGTCTCTAATCCTTCCAGACGTAATAAGAAATCACCAAATATTCTCACACAAAAGATTATCACCAAACCTAACAAGACCACTGGCAAGGTTTCTTTGATTCCAAAAAAAGTCCAAGTTATGAGCTTTTTCTTTTTCAAAAAAGCAACAAATAGATAGACGAAATAGGCACCAAGTCCAACAGCCACTAATCCACTAACAAAGCGAAACCAAAAATTTTCTGTAGAAAATTGAACAACTGAGACCATCATCAAAGGAATTTGATCCAAAATCAAAAAGCCCAGTAGCTGCATACCAAACAGCCATCTTTTTCTAACAACCGTTTCCATTTAGACACTCCTAACTACCAACCAAAAGATTAAAATCTGATTAAATAGTACCGAAGTGAACGTAGGTTGTCAATTCACAATTAGTAAAAGTCACAATTCTTCACAAATATCATCAATTGTCTGAACACATTTAGCGCCGTCCTGAATTAATTCATGGCAGCCTGTTGAAAAAGACTGGAAAATACTTCCCGGTACGGCAAATACCTCGCGCCCGTAATCCATCGCCGCTTGTGCAGTAATTAAAGAGCCACTATTCTTACGAGCTTCCATCACGCAGACCCCTAAAGATAATCCAGCAATAATGCGATTACGTGCAGGAAAATGATATTTTTTCGGCCCACTCCCATTCACATATTCTGTTAAAACAAGCTGATTCTGCTTCATAGTTTGCTGTAATTCTTTCTTTTCATACGGATAATATACATCTAATCCAGTGCCTAAAATTCCAATTGTCTGACCCCCGTTCTGGATGGCCATCTCATGGCTACGACTATCAATGCCTTTGGCAAGACCACTGACGATTGTGAATCCTTCTTTGACTATTTTAGGAACCAGAGCTTCAGTCACTCTTAACCCATACGAAGTGGCATAGCGAGCGCCGACGATGCCAATTTTCCTTCTACTTAACAATTGTAAATTTCCTCTATAAAAAAGAATTGCTGGTGGATTATAAATTTCTCGTAATAATTTAGGATAGACGGCATCTAAAATTGTCATAAATTGGTGTTGGCATTGTCGTATATATAACGCTTCACTATGAATCGTATGGTGTAACCAAGATTGTTCAAATAATTCACGATATTTCTTGATTTCAGCGATTCTAATAATTTCTGTACTAGAAAAATCAACACGCTTTTGTGCGACAGCTTCTTGTAACACTTTTAAGATACCTAAATTGCCAATTCCTTGGCATACCGCTAATTTAAATAATAATTGTCGTTGTAAAATTTCCAACAAAAAACACCTCTTTCACATCTTCTTAAAATAAGAATACGTAAAAAAAGTGTTTTATTTTTAAATCATATCTTTTATTGGCGCAAACGTACGTCGATGAATGGGTGTTACACCGTATTTTTCTAACCCGAGAAGATGTTCTTTTGTTCCATAGCCTGCATTGTTTTTAAATCCATATCCAGGATATAATTCATCATATTCTTCCATTAATCGATCTCTTGTTACTTTTGCAATAATACTGGCTGCTGCAATCGAAATGGAGCGTGCATCCCCTTTAATCAAACTTTCTTGTGGTTGGGGAACGTCTAACTGCATTGCATCAATTAATAAATAATCTGGTGCAAAAGCTAAATCGTCAATTGCCATTTTCATCGCTTGTTTAGTTGCTTGATAAATATTAATTGATCAATGACTCCTTGATCAGCGATACCTAACCCGATAGCGACAGCCTGTTCTTGAATCTGGTTATATAACGTTTCCCGTTTTTTAGCAGATAGTTTTTTTGAATCATTTAAGCCTAATAATTGACAATCTTTCGGTAAAAATAACTGCAGCTGTCACAACAGGGCCAGCTAATGGTCCGCGGCCTACTTCATCAATTCCTGCAATTAAACGATGGCCTTTTTTATAGGCCGCTTCCTCAAATTGACTCATTTCTTTAAAAAGTTGCCACTCTTTTTCTTTGGCTAACTGGCGACGTTCCCATTGTTTGATCGCTTGTTGCACTCCTGAACGTTCATCTTCTCGCCAGCTTGCTAATCGTTCATCGGTTGCATCAGTGACAGTTAACAACGCTTCTTTGATTGCCTGAATCGACTCTTTTGCCATGTTATTCGTCTCCTAGTTCTTCCCAGCGGTCCAAAGTATACGTACCTAATTTTCCACTGCGAATTTCTAAAATAATCATTTCGCTGGCTCGATTATAATCATCTCTAAAACCACGTTTTTGGCTAATTAACATCAATTGTTCTGGGGCAGGTAAAAATAGCTCTTCCTCTGTTAAACCATATCGTTCCGTCAAACGTTGCGGATAAAAACGTGCAAAAAATTCTAATCCATAAATCGCCAAATCATCTAAATGCAATAATTGATCTTTTATAGCGCCAGTTAAAGCTAATTTTTTCCCAATTTCTTCATCTTCAAATTTTGGCCAGAGAATCCCTGGTGTATCCAGTAATTCCAATTGGGAACCAGAGCGTAACCATTGTTGTCCTTTTGTCACGCCTGGCTTGTTCCCGGTTTGCGCAATTTTTTTTTCCGACTAAACGATTCATTAAGGTTGACTTACCAACATTGGGGATCCCAATACACATTGCGCGAATCGCACGCGGTTTCAAGCCTTTCGCCTGTTCACGAGCCAATTTTTCTTTTAACGCTTCCTTGGCTGCTGGCACAATTTTATTGATTCCTTTATTTTGTTGGGCATTGATGACTAGGGTTTGGTACCCTTTCTTTTGAAAGTAATGTTGCCATTTTTTATTTTGGTCGTTATCTGCTAAGTCCCCTTTATTTAAAAGGACTAATCGTGGTTTTTGTTGGACAATTTGGTCCATCATTGGGTTACGGGAAGAAAGCGGTAACCGCGCATCAACTAGTTCAAATACAATATCGACATATTTGATTTTTTCCGAAACTTCTCTTCTTGCTTTGGCCATATGGCCGGGAAACCATTGAATGGTCATAATCTGTTCAAATCCCTTCTTTAACACATTGTTTCTTTGATTCAATTCTTCAACGAGTCCTGTGTTCCGCGTAGATTCTTGCGAAAAAACACCTTCTCTAGTTTAACATATTTTTCACGGATTTGATTTATTTTCTGTAGTGTTCTTTAAAAAACAAAAAAGCCGAGACAAACTCACTTTGGATTTTGTCTCAGCCTTGTACACTGGCAAAGTATAGAAAGAAGTAGGTCAAGCTCTTCTCAAGACCGACTCAAGAGTATTTCTGTTTTTACTTGTTATTTAGCATGAAGTAAATTTTCTTTACAATGAATTAACTCTGTTAAAAACTGACAGTACGGTGTAGCAATCCCATAGGCTTTCCCTTTGCGAACAATTGCTCCATTGATATAATCAATTTCGGTTAAACGATGATTGGTTATTAAGTCCTGATACATCGATGGATGGTGCAAACCAATTGTTTCTCGATTATAACACGAGCGGATTTGTTGAAGCACTGCTTGTTTATCTAACGTAACTTGTTCCACTTCAGCGACTGCTAAAAATTCATTAACTATTTGTTGAACAATTTGATCTGCTTGCTCTGTTTCGCCAAAGTCTGCCATATTACAATCCAACAAAGTACATAAACCATTCATTGTTCCATTTACGCAAGCCTTCTTATAAATGGATGATAAAATATTCTCAGAATAACGTGCATTTAAGCCAGCGTTATTTAATACCTTAATGACTGCTTCTGCCGCTTGTTCACTTTGCGCTCCTAAATTTTGTAAATCAATCGAACCATTGCCAAATAATTTTACTTTGCCCGGTCCTTCTAACCCAGCGGTCCACATTGTGTTTCCTAATAAAATATTTTCGTATGGCACGTATTTTTTGATAATATCTTCGTGCCCAATTCCATTTAACAAGCATAAAACTTTCGTATTTTTATTAAGGAAATGTTCTAATGCTTCAAGCATTCCTTCCAGTTGCATTGCTTTTGTAAATAGGATAACTAAGTCTGCTGTAAAATCGATGCTTGCTACTTCTGTCTGAGGATAAATAGGAATTTTAGCGGTCACCACTTCGCCATTAAAATCAGCAACTAACCCGTTTTTTCTTATTGCTTCAATATGTTCTGGCCAACCATCAACAAAAATAACGTCATTTCCTGCTTGATGTAACATTAGTCCAAAGCGACTGCCCATAGCGCCAGCACCTGCGATAATAATCTTCATTTCTTTTCCTCCGTTCAATTTTTTATTTTTAGGTAAAAATCTGCTAAGAAAATCTCTATCTCTTACTTTTATAACCATAAAAAGGCAATACATATGTTATATTATAAGTGATCTATTTGTTATTTTTTATCCAAGCGCATTTATGTAAGCGCTTTTAAAAAGAAAGGGAGTTTCTGATGAATATTCAGCTTTTAAAGTACTTCATTGAAATTGTTAATACCCGCAGTTTATCGGCGGCCGCTCGCAATTTATTTGTCACCCAACCAACACTTTCTTTAGCATTGAAAAAAATGGAATCTGAGTTAGGCACAGCGTTGTTTGATCATTCTGATCAACCGTTTCAATTAACCGATACAGGTGTTTATTTATATGAACATGGCCAAGAAGTTGTTTTTCAATTCGATCAATTGGTAACAGATATTCGTGAAATGAACCAGAAACCAGTTAAAAAGCAATTGCGTTTAGGCTTAACTACTTTATTTGCTGTACAATTTATGAAAGAAATTTCACGATTTTTAACAACCCATCCACATGTGAATTTAATATTACAGCAAGATGGCTCGCCAAAATTACAAACGATGTTAGCAAATAAAGAAATTGATATGGGACTAATCTCTTTCCCAAATACCTTACCTGAAATTATTCATATTGAACCTTTAGAAACGACTACCAAAGGCTACCATGTTTATGTCGTGGTACCAGAATCAAATCCTCTCTCCCAATATGAAAAATTAACTTTTAAAGATTTGAAAGATCAACGATTTTCATCGTTAAGTGATAATTTTATGATTGGTCGCCTACTACTAGATCGGACTCGGAGCTTCGGTTATGAGCCGAATATCATTTTGCATAACGATGATTTACAAGTACTTCTTTATAGTTTACAAAAAAATAATTCGATTTGTTTGCTGCCGATTGAATATTATGAAGTGGGAAAAAGTCAGGGACTGAAATGGATTCCTTTAAAAGATAAGTTTGACTATTTCCCCATCGGCATTGCTTTGCGCCGCGATTTTAGTATGACAGAAGATGTTAGAGATTTTATCCAAATCATTAAAGAAAATTAATGGATATTCTAGCCTTGATAAGCAAAGACGACTTTACTATCATAAAGTTTCAACACTTTTTCAAATAAGAATTTTGAGAATAAACCCGCGACAATTGGAACAACAAACCAAGAAAAGAGTAAGGGTAAGATCCCTAAGCCCGCATCCAACGAAGCAAGTGGCCCCACGAGTCCAACCAAGCCAAATCCAGCCGATTGTGGGGTTCCTGAAATGTTGAATAGAACCACAGGAATTGCTGAAATAGTCGCTGTAAATAAACAAGGAATTAAAATAATTGGGTATTTAAATAAGTTAGGCATCATCATTTTCATGCCGCCCAAAGAGACAGCCAGTGTCACTCCTGATTGGTTGACATTCCAAGAATTAATCACAAGAACAACAGTTGTGGCTGCAATTCCCATTGCAGCAGCACCTGCAGACAAGCCATTCAACTGAATCGCCAAACCGATTGCCACAGTAGTGATTGGTGAAATAATCAGTGCAGCAAATGAACAAGCAATTAAAATACTCATGATAATTGGCTGGAAATCAGTAAAATTGTTAATCACTTTACCAATGGCGACCGTGATCTGTGTCACATATGGGTAAATCAACATGCCAAACAAGCCTGCACCTACTCCAACAACGATCGGTAAAGCAATGATTTCCACTGAACCGAATTTTTTATCGATGACTAATAAAAGTAAGACTGCAACAGAAGCGGTAATCATAATATTAATGATGTCACCAGTGCCTGCACCAATAAAGCCTTTCACTTCTGAATTAAATTTAATCACGCCAGAGCCAGCAAATGCTGCACCGCCAGCAATCATCATTTTTTGTGGCGTTAAGCCAAATTGAAAAGCAATCAGTCCACCAATAATTAAAGGGGTGGCTAGTTGGAAAATTTGCGCCGCATGAATAATCATTTCGATAATCTTGTATTCTGCAAAATATTTTAAAATGGCTCCTAATACAGCATTGGGAATTAAGGCGATAATGGTGCCGGAAGCTGTTCCAGCTAACACTTTGTTAAAAAATATTCTTGGGGTTAATTGAGCATCCAGTTTATCAGTGGGCATTTTCAACACTCCTATTGATTATTTTTGTTTTTTTAGAACAAGTTTGAGAATGATTGAACTTTCTATGAGATAAAGAGCGGCCTCAAAGAAGAGCGCTTATTTCTTTGAGGCGCTTTTTATTTAACTAAAGCAAGGAACGATTTTTAATATACATCCGTATCCGCATTATATTTCGCTAAATTATCTTTAACATCTCGCAAGAACTTACCTGCTTGTTGTCCATCTAAAATTCGATGATCAATAGAAAGACATAAATTAACCATATCTGCCACTTTAAAGCCTCCATCTGCGGTTGGCACAAGGCGTTTATTAATTGACTCTACTTGTAATATCGCAGCTTGTGGATGGTTAATAATTCCCATCGATTGGACGGAACCTAGTGTTCCAGTATTATTAAGAGTAAAGGTCCCTCCTTGCATTTCTTTGCTTGCTAGCGTTCCTTGTCGGACTTCTTGTGCCAAGCGATTGATTTCTTTAGCTAGCCCTGCAATCGAATAGTTATCCGCTTGTTGAATCACTGGCACATAAAGATGCTCGTCTGTCGTTACAGCTATGGATAAATTAACATCTTTATGATAAATAATTGAGCCATCATCCCAAGATGTATTGATTTTTGGATTTTTCTTTAACGCTTGAATGACTGCTTTGGCAAAAAATGGGAAGAAGCTTAGAGACAGGCCTTCTTGTTGTTTAAATTCATCTTTTAATGAATTTCTAAGTTGGACTAAGTTGGTCACATCCGCTTCCACCATTAACCAAGCGTGAGGGATTTCGTTGACGCTTTGGACCATTTTTTTAGCAATTGCTTTACGTACAGGATCTGCAGAGACAATTTTATCTGGGCTTGTTTCAGTTGGACTAGCTGTTGCGGCGCTTTCATTTTGCGAAGCAACTGGCTCCTCTGAAATTGAAGGGCTAGTTCCTGGACTCACTGTTTTCTCAGGTGTTCTTGCCTGTGTTGGTGTAAAGTTTGTAACATCTTTTCTAGTAATTCGACCATCACGACCTGTCCCTGTAACTTGTGTTAAATCAATCTTTTTTTCTTGGGCAATTTTAAGGACTGCTGGGGAATAACGACCATTATTTTTTTGATGGGACGTCGCAGTGCTTGTTGTTGCAACCGTTTCATGTTCTTGCGCTTGTTCCGCACTTGCTTCTTTCACTGGTGCTAAAGTAGCTACTTCTGTTTTTTCGGTTGTTTCTTCTGTCTCTAACGTCATCACCGCTGTTCCGATGGGCACATCTGTATCTAGAGAAATCAGAAATTCTTTTACTACACCATCAAAATCTGATGGGACTTCCGTGGTGACTTTATCAGAAACGACTTCCATTAAGGGATCATAGCGTTTCACTGAATCTCCTGGTTTAACTAACCATTGGACAATGGCTGCCTCTGTGACACTTTCGCCTAGATGAGGCATTTTGATTTCTTTTGTGGCCATTTATTTTTTCCTCCTTGCTTCAATTAAAATTCTGCTAATTCTTTCATTGCTGCTAATACTTGCTCTTCATTGATTAAAAATTCTCTTTCTAAAGGTAATGCATAAGGCATGCTTGGACAATCAGGTCCTGCAAGTCGTTGAATCGGTGCATCTAAATCAAAGAGAGCATCTTCTGAAATCATTGCTGCAATTTCACTCATCACGCTGCCTTCTTTATTGTCTTCTGTTACGAGTAAAACCTTCCCCGTTTTCTTAGCTGCAGCCACTAATGTTTCGCGATCTAAAGGATATAATGAGCGAACATCGACGATTTCGGCATCAATTCCTTCAGCGGCTAGTTTTTCCGCCGCAGCTAAAGCTAATTGCAAGGTCATGCCGTAACTAATCACGGTTAAATCACTACCCGTTCTAACGACATTGGCTTTGTCAATTGGTACGATATAATCATCTGCAGGCACTTCATCTTTTAGTAGACGATATAAACGCTTATGTTCGTAAAAAATGACTGGATCATCGGAACGAATCGCTGCTTTAATCATCCCTTTTGCATCATAAGGATTAGAGGGGGTCACAACTCTTAATCCTGGTTGTCCACAAAAAACTTTTTCTGTAGACTGAGAATGATACAGCCCACCACGAACACCGCCGCCATAAGGTGTCCGATAAACGATTGGCGCAGTCCAATCGCCTTTTGTTCTATAGCGCATTGTCCGAGCCTCTGATAACAATTGATTGGTTGCAGGCAAAATGTAATCCGCAAATTGAAATTCACCAATTGCACGATAGCCCATTAAACCTAAGCCGACAGCTAAACCACCAATTAAGCCTTCTGTTAACGGTGTATTAAAACAACGCTCGTCACCGTATTTAGCAGCTAAACCCTTTGTTACACCGAACACCCCGCCTTTGTCGCCGCCGACATCTTCCCCAAAAATAACTACTTTTTCATCACGAGCCATTTCTTCAGAAATTCCTAAGTTAATTGCTTCTAAATAAGTCATCTCAGCCATTATATTTCTTCTCCTCTTCTCTTATTTTGCATACACTTCTTCTAAAATTGATGTCGGTACAGGATCTGGCATTGCTTCTGCTTCATCCGTTGCTTGATTGATTTCTGCACGAATTTCTTCATCAATTTTGGCAATGTCTTCGGCTGTTAAATAGCCCTCTTCTAATAATTGTTTTTCAAAAAGCTTCACTGCATCGTTCTTTTTCATTTCTTCAATTTCTTCTTTTGAACGATAAACAGATTGATCATCGTCAGCGGAATGAGAAGTCAAGCGAGAAACCATTAATTCAATCAATTTTGGTCCTTTTTTCCCGCGAGACGCTTTTACTGCTTCTTTAAATGCTAGATAGACTTCAGTAAAATCACTACCATCAACGGTTACACCTTCAAAGCCATAAGCTTTCGCGCGATCGGCCATTCGTTTATTGGCATACTGTTCTTCAATTGGGACAGAAATCGCATATTCATTATTTTCAACAACAAAAATGACTGGTAATTTTTTTACGCCTGCAAAGTTCATAGCTTCTTGGACTTCTCCTTGATTGGCAGAGCCTTCCCCAGTGGTGGTCAATGCAACAAAATCAGCTTTTTGAAGTTGCGCTGCATAACCAACACCTGTTGCTAATGGCATTTGTGTACTTACTGTTGAAGAGAAGGAAACAATATTATGCTCTTTTGAACCATAATGATTCGGCATTTGACGACCATGGGAAGAAGGATCCGCTTCTTTTCCAAAAGAACCCATTAAAATATCTTTGGAGGTCATGCCCCAAACCAAGCACGCGGTCATATCACGATAATACGGTAAAAAATAATCTTTTTGAGGATCAAAAGCCATCGCCATCGCTACTTGTGCAACTTCTGCCCCTTGACCAGAAATATTGAAAGAGGTCTTACCAATCCTTGTTAATTGCCACAACCGTTCGTCTAAACGACGTCCTCGTAGTACTTGACGATATGCCTGAATCAATTCTTCTTTTGATAAACCCGATTTTTTAAGCGTTTTCATTTTCATCAACCTTTCTCTATTTGTGAATCGCTAAGCCATAAGTATCTAAGGCTGCTTCTTGCAATACTTCTGTCATTGTTGGATGCGCATGGATTGCTTCACCAATTTCAATGGGCGCGGCATCTAAATACATGGCAGTACTTGCTTCGGCAATTAAATCCGTGACATGTGGCCCAATCATAGAAACCCCTAATAAATCATCGGTCTTCTTGTCACGAATTACTTCTATAAAGCCATCTGTTTCTCCATAAACAAGTGATTTACCATTACCATTAAAATTAAAGGTGCCAATCACTACTTCTTTATCTGCTGGTAAAGTTTCTCTAGTATAGCCGACACTTGCTATTTCAGGATTTGTATAAACACCTCGAGGCACGTTTGTATAATTTAAAGGTTCAACTGTCTCGCCTAAAAGATGCTGAACAGCTAACTCGCCTTCTTTCATAGCCACATGTGCTAGTTGGAGTGTATCGATACAATCGCCAATCGCATAAATATGTCCTTCTGTGGTTTGATAAAATTCATTTACTTCAATGCCTTTGTCAGTATATTTCACTGAGGTATTCTGTAACCCTAACTTATTGACATTGGGTTGACGCCCAATTGCTACCATGACTTTGTCAACGGTGAGGGTTTCTTGTCCTGCAACTTCTACTTGAACCTTTTGTCCAGTAACTTTCGCTTCTTGGACTTTGCTGCCTAATAGAATGTTGACTCCTCGTTGCTCTAAACGTTTCTTTAATTCTTTAGAAATTGTTGCACTCTCATTTATAAGTAAACGATCCAAAAATTCAATGATAGTTACGTTGACACCTAAACTATTTAATAAAGAAGCCCACTCGACACCAATAACGCCACCACCAATAATTGCAATTGATTCTGGTAATTCTTCTAATTCAAGCATCCCATCAGAAGATAAGATAAATTCTTCATCTAATGGCAAATTAGGTAACGTTTTAGGACTAGAGCCTGTCGCAATAATGACATTTTTAGGAACGATAATTTCTTCTTCCCGTGTTGGATCATTAAACGTAACTGCCACTGCGCCAGAGACTGGTGAAAAAATAGAGGGACCTAAAATCGCACCTTCGCCTGCTAAAATTTTGATTTTATTTTTTTTGCATAAGCCTTCAACACCTTTGTGTAACTGCTCAATAATTCCTTCTTTCCGTTGTTGTATTTTAGAAAAATCAATGGACGCTGCCTCTGTTTCAATCCCAAAAGAAGCCGCTTGTTTTAAGGTATCAAAAACCTCTGCGCTTCTTAATAAAGCTTTTGTAGGGATACAGCCTTTGTGCAAACAAGTGCCACCTAATTTGTATTTTTCAACAATTGTGACTTTTAGCCCTTTTTGTGCGGCTCGAATTGCTGCTACATAGCCTCCTGTTCCGCCACCTAAAATCAGTAAATCTGTTTGTTCCGCCATTTTGATCACTCCTGCTCAATTTTTGCTTCACTATAATTTAAAGCTTGTTCTTCCCCTGTTAATACTCGATTGACGCCTTCATATAAAGCAGCCATCTCCATTTCACCTGGGTAAACCTTAATTGGTGCAATCCAAGTGACTTTTTGACTAATTTCTTGAACAACGGTTTGCGAATAGGCTGCGCCCCCTGTTAAAATAATTGCATCAATTGTGCCTTCAAGAACTACGGCCATCTCGCCAATACTTTTTGCGATTTGGTAACACATTCCTTTTAAATAGTAATTTGCTGTTTGATCACCTGCAGCTATTTGTGCTTGGATATGCCGTAAATCTGTTTCACCTAGGTATGATTTAAGACCGCTATTCCCCGCAATTAGCTTTTTCACTTGGCTAATCGTCAACTCCTGTTCAAGTATCCATTGCGCAAATTCAACGAGCGGTAAGGCGCCACTGCGTTCTGGCGTATAAGGACCTTCACCATCAAGCCCATTTACCACATCCACCATGCGGCCTTTTTGATGCGCCCCCAAGCTAATGCCCCCACCTAAATGAACAACGATAAAATTGCTTTGCTCATATGTTTTCCCTAAATCCTCAGCGATTTTTCGAGCGACCGCTTTTTGATTTAAGGCGTGACCAACGCTACGCCGCTGAATGCCTTTTAATCCAGAAATCCTGGCTAATGGCTGTAGCTCATCTACAACAACAGGATCGACAATAAAGGCTGGCACGTGATATTTTTCTGCAAACTCATTAGCTAAAATCGCCCCTAAATTTGAAGCATGGGTATTAAAGCGTTCTGTCCGCAAGTCTTCTAGCATTTGTTGGTCGACAAGATACGTACCGCCAAGAATAGGCTTAAGCAAACCACCACGCCCCACGACAGCGGCTAATTGTGTGATGTTATGTGTTTCTAAAAATTCCGCGATCATTTGTTTTCGAAATGGTGTTTGACTGACAACATTTTCAAAAGGTGCCAATTCTTGGACGCTATGTCTAAGCGTTTCTTCTGCCAAGCAATCATGATTAGCAAAAAGCGCTAACTTCGTGGAGGTCGAGCCAGGATTAATAACCAATACTGTTTCCATTTTTTTCTGCTCCTTTTTTTAAACTTGTCTCATGGCAAATCTTAATGAATGGAATTTGCTTTCTGTTGAATCGCTTTCTAGATGTTAAAACGACTGGGACTTTTGTGCCAACAATCGTTCCTCCCACTTTGGCGTGCCCAAACAAGGTTAATGATTTGTATAAACAATTTCCAACATCAATAGTTGGGACCACTAAAATATCTGCATCCCCCATGATAGGACCGCTGTAACGTTTATGCGCAACCGCTTCTTCAGAGGTCGCTAAATCAAGCGAAAGTGGCCCAAAAACCGTAGCCTCTTGTTGACCATTAAAATGTGCCGTGACTTCTTTTGCTAAAACAGACGAAGGCATTTTAGGATTGAAATTTTCCGCTGCGCTTAACAAAGCAATTTTCGGGTGGTGCAGTCCCAATTTTTGGGCGACTTCTTTAGCATTTTCAACAATTTCAATGAGGGTCGCTTGAGTGGGGGCGATATTCATCGCACAATCGGTTAACAAGAAGGTTTTTCCCGCAGGCAGCTCCACCATTGCTACATGGGAAAGAATCGGTTTATTTTTTAATTGATGCTCACTTTTCAACATTTCTTTTAGTAATGTGTGGGTCTGAATAATTCCTTTCAATAAAATTTGTGCTTGACCGGTTGCAACTAAACTGACAGCTTCCTGTGCTACCGCGGCCTCATCTGAGCAATGAACATATTTCCAGAGATTTTCAGTATCAAGATTTTCATTTGTATCAAATACAATAAACTGCAACGGTTGCTCGGCTTCTTTTAGCGCTTTTTTAACTAGCTGTAAAATACTCTGGTTGTGAACCTCCTGCAATTGAAACAGTGATCATTTTCTCACCTCATTTTTCTTCTTTACACTTTAAATCTACCTCAGTATGTAAGCGCATACAAATTGTTAATTTTTATGTCCTTATTAATATTTTTTATAGAGAAGGAAAAGCTTAGTAAATCAAGCTTTTCTTTCTCTAAACAATTGTTATCTAATTTACTTTTCATGAAAAAACTTCTTTTCTAAGAATGAAAGGAAAACTTATGCTTCGGCACAGCTGTTTATTTATGTCCGATCCTAAAGCATGTTATACTTTAGATACTTATTTTTAGGAGGAATTAAATGGCACTACTACTATTCTTTTTGTTTATCGCCCTACTAGGATTTGGTATATTAAAAATTAATAACCGCAGTATCCTCGGCGGTATCACTCTGGCTTCCGGCACCTTATTGTCATTAGTCACCTTACTATTTATCGGACTAGACAAAATTTATTTACATTTTAAGAATGGCGACCTAATTACCTTGGCCATTGCTTATCTATTAATTCCCGCTGTGTTTATCGGCATTTGCCTTTACTTTATTTTTAACTCACGTACGATGCAAACGAAAGAAGGCAAAAGTGTCACGGCTAAATTGTCGGCGGGCTTAGGGTTGAACTTATTAATTGCTTTACCAGCCTTTCTATATTTATTATCAGTTGGTACAGCGCAAATACCTTATGTGCTTTTTCTGTTCTTACTTTTTCTATTGTTAATGGATCTTTTGCTGACCTTTCTATTTGCTGCTTACGTCTTGTATTCATGGATGTACCAAATGATTCCTTTAAAAAAAGCGGTTGATTATATCATTGTTTTAGGTTCGGGAATTCGTAGCGAGGAAGTACCTCCACTTTTGAAGAGTCGGTTAGATAAAGGGATTGAATATTATGAAAAAAATCCCACCGCTAAATTTGTAGTCAGCGGTGGTCAAGGTCCTGACGAACCTGTGGCCGAAGCTTTCGCAATGAAAAAATATTTGCTTTCACAAAATATTCCTGCAGAAGCAATTTTGATGGAGGACCAATCCACAACCACTTATGAAAATATGTTGTTTTCTAAAGCAATAATTCAGGCAGATTGGCAAAAGATGCCGTCTGATTCTAAACAACCCTCTGTTATTTTTTCAACAAATAACTATCATGTCTTACGAGGAGCTATGTATGCCATCGTGTTGGCTTAAAAGCTGAAGGTGTCGGGGCGCCAACTGCCTTATATTTTTTACCGACTGCTCTAATCCGAGAATACATTGCCTTACTGGTTCATGATAAGCGAATTGTGCTTTTTGTTTTTCTACTTGTCACTCTTCTTTTAGGAATCAGTATCTTACCCATCTAAAAAAACAGCGACTCACATTTTTGTGAGCCGCTGTTTTTATTCTTTTAATATAAAAAGGTTTAATGAACGTAATTGGCTATCAATGCAATCAGCCATAAATGAAGCGGATAGAATCCGTAAAATAAATATTTGAAAAATGGTGCTTTGCTCCCTCTCTCACCATTGTAAAGCGATATAAATGGTAACACAGTGATAAACATAAAATCAGAATTATAAGCTAACATTTCAATTGTCGTTGGCCAATCTCCCAAACCATTGAAAACTTGTAACTAAGAAAAACGAGCGCTAATGCACCATATAAACAGTTCCGTAAGACAAGTCATCTTTCTGGCTAGATACGTAATCAACTAAAAAGGTAACATCACAATGCCACCTTCAGCAAACATTGCTCCTATTCCTAAAATTGCTAATATACTAATCAATAAAACAATTTTTAAACTGATTTTTGGCATCTCTAGCATCGCTTTTGTCACAATTAACATACTGACACCAAGGGCTAAGGTGAAGAAAATATTGTTGTGAACAGCGACAGCTGGATTATTCACTAAATGATTTAGAAGCGTATTTCCAACAAACATGATTGCTGCCCAAATATACAAACGACCATTGTAACGATAAACATTCCGTGTATAGTTGAAACCTTCTACAGCCATGTAACCAAAAAACACACCGACACAACGAGTAATTACATGAAAAATCAGTGCCCATTCTGGCGGAACAAAATAACTAATATGGTCAAGAACCATTAACCCCATCATCAATAACTTTAAGCGATTTGCGTTCATGAATCGTCTCCTTTATTTTTTCTACAGAAACTATCATATCTTTTATATAACAGAAAACAACGAACATTCTTGTTAGATTCAACCATTCTTTTTGTCACTTTCGTTAAACTTGGTACCGCAAAGATAAATCTTCAAATAAATAATGTTGGTATTTAAATTGTTCAAAATGAATTTTTCGAATTTCTTGCTTAATGGCTATTAAGCATTCATCGACCGTCATCAATGATTCTTCTTTCAGAAGCGCCTCTTCTATTAATAATTTGCATTGGCAATCAATCAATAAAAGTTGACTATAGAATGTGTAAAATGTTTCTTTATTTAATTTTTCAATCAAATTTTTAGCTTGATTCTGCAACTTTTGATAACATTTGGTCAATTTTTGATAATCCATTAAATCAACTAACTGACCTTGTTTTAACATGTTACTAAAGTCTAAATCCCAAAGCATTTCTTTAGTCGGCTGTTGCAATAAATAATACATAGAATGACTACTAATAATTTCAGTGGTCGGTTCTTCAATTGTTTCATAAAAAGTCACAAAATATTCTCGCTCAATCACAGTAATAATTTCTTCTTCTGAAAGCTCACAATCTTCTAAATTTTGATAGAATATCAATAATTTAATCCGTTCATCTATTTTATTCAGCGAAGCAACTAATTCAGGAAAAAGAACCGACTGACAATTCTCTACTAATTCTCTTGCCTTATTTTGTTCATTTTTATAAAAGTTGTATAACTTTTTTCGCTGTTTTAACGAGTTTAGTAAGTTATCGGGTATATTCCAGTAATATTGTTTCTTCATAGCATTCCCACTCTTCTTTTTTATGTACAATTTTACAAAATTGGTCTTAGCCAATTTCGTCTCTAGTTATTCTATCAAAAAAGTGACGCATTTTTTACTGACAATAATTACTCGTTTTACGCCCAAAAAGTGAAAACTCAGCTGTTAAGTAATTATTGGGGCTTGTTTCTCGCGGGCCGAAAAAACTTTTTCCTTTTAAAAGTCCAGAAAAAGACCTACACTAGAGATAGACAAACGTTGGAGGGATTTAAATGGATTTACACTTAACGAATAAATTAGCATTAATTACTGGTTCAACCAAAGGAATTGGCAAAGCAATTGCGATTGAAATGGCTCGTGAAGGGACCGATGTCATTATCAATGGGCGCAATGAAGCCGAAGTAACTAAAGTTGTTAAAGAAATACAAACAATGTTTCCAAACACTCATCCTCAAGCAGGGACTGCCGATATTTCCATTGAAAGTCAACGAGCTACTTTGCTTGAAAAATTCCCTAAAGTCGACATTTTAGTGAACAATATGGGGATTTTTGAACCAATGGAATACTGGGACATCGATGACGCCACTTGGGAAAAATTTTTTTTACTGTGAACGTGTTGTCAGGCAATGCATTAGCAAAAGCTTATCTACCTAAAATGCTTGCACAAGATTTTGGTCGCATTATCTTCATTGCTAGCGAAGAAGCGGTGATGCCTTCTGGCGAAATGCCCCAATATAGCATGACAAAAACGATGAATCTTTCCTTAGCTAAAAGTTTATCCAACTTAACTGTCGGCACACATGTCACCGTTAACACGGTTATGCCTGGCTCAACCCTTACCGAAGGTGTAGAAAAAATGTTGGAAGATATGTACGCTGATTCAGACATTCCCAAAGAGGATTGGGAAAAAGATTTCATGAAAAATCATCGTTCTCGTTCACAAATCCAACGGCTCATTCGACCAGAAGAAATTGGTCGTTTTGTTACCTTTGTGGCCAGCCCAGATTCTTCTTCTTTCTCAGGCGAAGCCTTAAGAATCGATGGCGGCTTAGTTCCAACGATCTTCTAAATTAAACAAAAAAGACAGCCAGCAAAAATTCACATTTTTTGCTGGCTGTCTTTTTAAGCATATTAATTGATTACTTACCAAAAGTAAGTTATATTTATCTCGAATTCGAAATAAAAAGAGGTGAAACAATGACCCAACAGCAAGAAGCTTTAAAAGCCTATATCGGTTTATTAAGAACCAGCCATCGACTAGAGCAACTTGCCAAGCAAGATGTCACTTGTTATGACTTAAACATTACAGAATTTTCAGTATTAGAGCTGTTACTCCATAAAGGTCCTCAGACCATCCAAAAAATCAAGGAGAAAATTTTAATCGCTAGCAGTAGCACCACTTATGTTATTGACCAATTACATAAAAAAGGCTATGTAACGCGCACCCCCAGTGAAAAAGACCGACGCATTACTTACGTTGAATTAACAGAAGCTGGAAAAACATTAATTGAAGAAATTTTTCCGATGCATGCAAAGCGAATTGCAGAAGCATTTGAACAACTCTCTTCCGAAGAATTAACACTTCTTCAAAAAACTTTACGAAAAATAACAAATGAAACGAAATGAGGAAATAATGATGAAAAAAGAAGATCAATTATTAGGAATCCACCACGTTACAGCTATGACAAGTGATGCAGAAAAAAACTATCACTTCTTTACAGACGTTTTAGGGATGCGTTTAGTCAAAAAAACAGTGAATCAAGATGATATCTATACTTACCACACCTATTTTGCCGATGATTTGGGTACACCAGGTACAACCATGACCTTTTTCGATTTTCCCAATAACCCTAAAGGATTAAAAGGAACCAATACAATTTCAAGAACAGGGTTCCGGGTTCCTTCAGATGCAGCTTTGACTTATTATGAAAATCGCTTTAATGAATTTGCGGTCAAACACACAGGTATTTCTGAAGAATTTGGCAAAAAGATCCTTCGCTTTTGGGATTTTGATGATCAAGCGTATCAATTAATCTCTGATGAATTAAATCAGGGTGTTGCAGCGGGCACCCCTTGGAAAAAAGGACCTGTCCCTACAGAATTTGCGATTTATGGCTTAGGACCTGTCGAAATAGCTATTTCCTATTTTCATGAATTCAAAGAAGTCTTTGAAGAAATTCTAGGCTTTCACGTAGTGGCACAAGAAGGCAATCGCTATTTACTAGAAGTTGGGCAAGGTGGCAATGGTGCCCAAGTCGTTTTGGTAGACGATGATACTAGCTCACAAGCGCAACAAGGATATGGTGAAGTACATCACGTTGCATTCCGCCTAGCGGATCGTAAATCACTTGGGACTTGGCAAGCGTTCTTTGATCATTTAGGCTTACAAAACTCTGGCTATGTCGATCGTTATTACTTTGAATCATTGTATGTTCGTATTGGGCATATTTTAGTCGAATTAGCCACCGATGAACCAGGATTTATGGGGGATGAACCTTACGAAACATTAGGAGAAAAGTTATCTCTTGCGCCATTTTTAGAAAATCGTCGTGAGTATATTGAGAGTGTGATCAAGCCTTTCAATACAAAACGAGCCTAAGGAGGAAAAAACATGCATTCAATTTTTAAAAAAGGACATCCTGAAGCACCTGTCTTTGTGCTACTTCACGGTACAGGTGGTGATGAAACAGCTCTCCTACCAATTGCTCAAGAACTAAATAAACAAGCTACTGTGCTAAGTATTCGTGGTGATGTTTCAGAAAATGGAATGAATCGTTATTTTAAGCGCCTAGCGGAAGGTCATTATGACTTAGAAGATCTAGAAAAACGCGGTGAGGCGCTTCATAAGTTTATTCAACAAGCCGCTAACGAGCATCAATTTTCATTGGATAAAATTATTTTTATTGGCTATTCAAATGGGGCCAATATCGCTATTCAATTATTGCTTACTCATCCCGATAGTTACCATCAAGCTGTCCTCTATCATCCCATGTTTCCTGTTGAATTGACCAATCAACCAGACTTGACCGACACTTCTGTTTTATTATCTCTAGGAGAGCATGACCCGATTGTTCCACTTCCTGAAAGTATGCGTGTGATTCAATTATTTCAGAATCATGGAGCAACCGTGCAAGAGGTTTGGACACAAAGTCATCAATTAACTTATCAAGAAATTAAGGAAACACAAACTTGGTTGGCACATCTGTCCTCTTAACAAAAAAGTGGGTCCTAAGTCGAAATGACTTAGGACCCACTTTTTCTATTTTAAGATAATTCACTGTCTGAGCTTCTTTTTATTCTGCCATTTGAACAACTATTTTACCAACTGCATGGTGCGTTTCACTGAGTGCATGTGCATCATAAATCCCTTGTCTAGAAAAAGGGAAAACTTCACCAATAATTGATTTCACTTTTCCAGCTGCCATCAAATCAGCAATTTTTTGTAATTGTTCTCCATTTGGTTGAAGCCAAATACTTTCAGCAGAAATATTTTTTTCGGCTGCCAATTGTTTATCTTCAATGCCCACAATTGAAACAAGACGACCGGTGTTTGGTTTTAAGACGGCAAAACTATTTTTTTGAACCTCACCACCCATTGTATCAAAGACCAAATCAACATCAGCTAATACCTCTGCAAAATTCGTTGTATGATAATCAATCACTTCATCTGCACCAATTTTTTTCAGTAAGGCATGATTTTTTGCGCTAGCGGTCGTGATGACATGTGCGCCCGCTTCTTTTGCTAGTTGAATCGCATAAGTACCGACCCCACCTGCACCCGCATGAATTAAAACAGTTTCTCCTTCTTTAAGGTGACCATGATCAAACAATGCTTGCCAAGCGGTTAAACCAGCCAACGGAACGGCAGCCGCTTCTTCAAAGCTAATTGTTTCAGGGATTTTTGCTAATAAATGATCATCCACAATCGTTACTTCTGCATAGGTACCAAAACGAGTAGTTTCAGGACGAGCAAAAACTTTATCGCCAACTTGCCAATCCGTTACTTGACTCCCCACCTCTGTAATCACACCAGCGACATCCCAACCAAGAATAATCGGAAAGGACCAATCAAACATCTGTTTTAAATATCCTTCACGCAATTTCCAATCAATCGGATTAATTGATGTCGCGTATTCTTTTACCAACACTTGATGTTCCGATAATTCTGGCAGTGTTACTTCTGCTTCTTCAAGTACCTCTTTACTTCCGTACTGATTAATCACAACAGCTTTCATAAACCAACTTCCTCTCATTTGTTTCATTTTTCACACTTTTAGTATACGCCTATTGCCTTCTTTTTATATAAGAATATGCTTTAGTTAAATTGAGAGAAAGTAGCTGTTTTTAGTCTATTATTCATAACGTAAAGATTCAATTGGATCTAATTTTGCTGCTCTTCGAGCTGGTAAAGTTCCTGCTAAAAAAGCAATAAACATAATAACTAAGATAATCGTTAATGAAGATGGCAATGAAAATTGAATTAATTTAAATCCTGTTAAAGCCTTTAAAAAAGAATCCGTTGCCAAACGATTAACTAAATTTCCAACCCCAACAGCTCCTAAAATGCCTAATATTGAGCCAAAAAAGCCAATTAAAGCCGCCTCAACACTAAAAATTGTAAAGACTTTCCCATTGCTAAGTCCCATGGCTTTCATTAAACCAATTTCTCGCGTTCTTTCTTGGACAGACATATACAGCGTGTTAATAATGCCAAAGCTTGCAGCTAACAAGGCAATTGCACCAAACATGGTTAAAACACCAGTGATTGCATTGATTATATTACGAATCATGCCAATTTCATCTTCGACAGTAGTCGCTAAATAGCCAGCTTTATCTAAATCTTTTTTGATGTCCTTAATCTGCTCTGGCGTGCTGTCTTTTTTAACTTCAGCAATAATCATCGCGTATTGATTTTTTAAATGTTCTGGAAGATCTGCTTGATTGATTGAGACAACTTTATCAATCAATGCTTTATTCATCAGCGAGAGCCCATTTTGAATGACACTGGCATTTCTAACGCCAACAATTTTTGCTTCAATAACTTGCTCTTGTCCTTTCAAGGAACTTGAGATACCTAATTGAACTGTTTCTCCCACGGCAGCTTTACTAGATGTATAGCCGAGCGCTTTTACATATTCTGGTGACAAATTAATTTCGAAGTCCTGGCTCGTTTGCGAAACTTTACGGCCAGCCGCTAAATCAATGGTCATCTCATCTAGCGCAGAAGTAGCTGAAAATACATATTTATGCTTATCTGCTCCTTTTATATAATCGATAGCAACGGATTTCATTGGTTCCACTGATGTAACATCCGAGATTTTTTTAATCTTCTCAATATCTTTTTCAGCAAGCATACTTTGTTGTTGAATCGTACTGGTTTTTTTCTCTGGATTATATTTACTTGGTTCTGTTCCGTTACCAACATTCATCTCCATTTTTGGCTGAATAAATAGCTGATTTGCACCACCGACACTGCCGACTTGTTTGTCAATATAATCATTTACACCAATATTGACTCCTGTAGTTAAAGCTATGGTAAATGCTCCAATAAAGATTGCAATAATGGTCAATACGGTTCGACCTTTATTACGCATTAAATTGGTACTAGCTGATTTTAAAATATCTCTAAATTTCATTTACTCATCTCCTCCTACAATCAAGCCGTCTCGAACATGAACTTGCCGATCACAACGTGCTGCTAAGTCTGGATCATGTGTCACAATAATTAAGGTAATTCCTTTATTTTTATTTAAATCAAATAACAATTCTTCAATTTTCTTCCCAGTGGCAGAATCTAAATTCCCTGTAGGTTCATCTGCAAAAATAATTTGCGGATTATTAACTAAAGCACGCGCTATACATACCCGTTGTTTTTGGCCACCAGATAAATTATTCGCTTTATTTTGAACTTTATCTTCCAAACCGACTGCTTTTAACGCATCTAAAGCCATCTTTTTCCTCTTGCTACCGGAAATCCCACCAATTTTTAATGGTAAAAGAACATTATTTAAAACTGTATCCTTGGCATTCATAAAGAATTGTTGAAAAACAAAACCAAATTTCTTCATTTCTCGTTTTATTCAGCACTTTCTTTCTAATACTAGTAACATTTTTACCATTTAAATAAATATCTCCTGAAGTTGGTTGATCTAGCAATGCCAAAATGTGCATAAATGTTGATTTCCCAGAGCCACTTTTACCAATTATGGCCACAGATTCACCTTTTTCAACTTTTAAATTCAACACCTTTTAACGCATCAAATTTTGTTTCGTTCTTTCCATAACTTTTTTTAATATTTTTTGCTTCAATTACCGCCATGTTACCCCTCCATTTTTCATTCTTTGTCGTTTACTTATTTACAAAGTTTTTTACTCTTTTTCATACTCCTTTCTTCTCTTTCTATTTTTGACGGAAGCCCTTTCCTTTGTCATGGTACTTCCGATGTATCTCTCAATTAAAACAATAAGAACATGTTCCAAATTCACCTCATTGAACATGTTCTTATTAATTAGTTATGCATTTACGCGTTTAATTTCACGATGTTTATTCAATAAATAGGCCAAACCAAGATTAATGCCCACAAAGCAACTGATTGTCAGAAGAAGTGGCAGGACAGTAAAACCAGTGGATTGATAACCAACCATTGCTTGCAAGACATGGAGCATTCTCAGGCGCATTGGTGCCCCCCCTAATTGTGCAATCGTGCCCAGTTAAAAATAGGAATCATTAATAACAGCAATAAAACAATGAGTTTTTTTACGCCATCTATCCGATCATTAAAGACACCTGCTAACAAGCCAAGTGAGCCGCTAAAGCATTAGTAAGATAAAAAAGAGCAACCACGACATGAAAAAGTTTCCTTGCGCATAGACATCAATTAATTTCATTGATAATTGAAAATGAGAAATGAAATTGCCGCTAAATACTTTAATCAGTACAAGTACAGCCAAGGATCCAACCAAAGATAAAATAGCATTACTTACAAAATTCACCAAAAAAATTGTCCAGCGGGAAAGCCCGTTTTGAATAAACAGTTTAAAATCTGTGTTTACCCCTAAAAATGATAGTATCCCCATAAAAACCAGACAAGGAATTACTGCATCAGAGACTGACAGTGTTCACGTCGTTAGAAAAGAGCAACCCAATAAGAGGAAAAAGAATGCCGAACAAAGCATAAAAGCCAAAATAAATTGCTAAAGAACGGACTTGATAAATAACACGATACTGCAAAGCTGTTTTAAATTTCATTTTACTTTTCCTTCTTTCTATTGGTTAATTGCACAAAATATGTTTGTAAATTTAGCGGCGCAATTTGAACCTCTGCTTTTTCAGTCGGCAAGTCGCCGTACACGTAAGCCGTAACTGCTCCACCTAAAGTGTCCATGCCTAAGATTTCCAATGACTGAGTATAGCGCTCTACTTGTTCTTTCGGCCCAGAAACAATGCGACCGTTTTTCAAAATTGTTTCAATAGATTCTGCGCGAATCAATTTTCCTTGATCAATGATGATAATATCTTCTAATAAATTCGCAATTTCTTCAATCAAATGGGTGGAAATCACAAACGTACGGGGACGTTCTTGGTATGTCTCAATTAAATAAGTATAAAATAATTCCCGATGATTGGCGTCTAAACCTAAGACTGGCTCATCTAAAAAAATATACTCACAGGGGACGGATAGCGCCACTATTAGTTTAGCAATACTCCGATAACCAGTTGATAATTTTTTGAATGTCTTTTTACCATCTAAACCAAAATCGCTTAACATTTGTTCGGCTAAAGACCAGTCAAAGGATCCATAAAAACCTTCAGTCGTTTTAAAAATATCTTTAATTTTTAACTGAGGAGGAAACAAATTATCTTCACTCATTAAGTAAATATGAGTCAAAGCAGCCTCATTATCGGTCACTGTTTCTCCCGCCAATTGAACGGAACCTGAAGTGGCAAAACTTCGATTATTAATGATATTTAATAACGTACTTTTACCAGCCCCGTTTCTGCCTAAGAGCCCATAAATCGTTTCTTTTTCAAAAGTAATTGAAATATTATCTAGTGCTTTTTTTGATGATATTTTTACTTACTGATTCCACCCGCAAACTCATGCGTCATACCCTCTTTCAATTAGTTGTTTTAATTGTTCAGCTGTAATCCCTAATTTTTTAGCTTCTGCGACAACTTCTAAGACTTCTTTATTTAAAAATTCTTCTTTCCGTGCACTTCTTACTCTCTCTTGAGCGCCTGGTAAAACAAACATGCCAATCCCCCGTTTCTTTTCAATCAACTGTCGTTCTACTAATAAATTCATTCCTTTTAAAACGGTGGCTGGATTGATTTGATAACTTTTTGATATTTCTGTGGTTGAGGGAATTTGTTCGCCTTCTAAGTAAGCGCCATTAAAAATTCCTTCAGCAATCTGATCGGCTACTTGCTGAAATAAAGGCTTTTCCCCCGAAAAATTAAATTCCATTTTTACACCTCACTTAAATGGTTAACTACTTATGCAGCTAACTATATATCTTAGAAATTCTTTTGTCAATAAAAAAACCATTGTTTCCAAAGAAATTTTTCTTTGAAAACAATGGCTATACTTTTGAGTTTATTGAATGGTTTCGTTCTTATAGGGTTCCATTGTATAACAATTCATCGGTTGTTTCGTTGACAATTTTTAAGCGATTTTGTTTTTTTATCAAAATACTTTTATAGGTCGTTCCTGTAGCCTTTTCTTCCATCACAAGAATGCGTTTATACTCATTATCAGTGACTTTCTTAATCGTTGTTTGATTTAAGGACGGGATTTTTCTTTTAGCGTTTTTTCTTCCGCCAGACCTTTTAAGATTTCTGATTCTGTAGTGGAACTTGTGGATTTACTAGAATCGCTTGATACACCTTCGTTATTAGACGCACTTTCAGATGACTTGCGACTTGATTCGGTTACTTTAGGCTGTGATGATTCACTGGTATTAGTTGAATTCATTTGAGTTTGGGTTTGATTCCCACATGCACCAATTAGCAACCCAACGCCTAAGATAGAACTTGCTAAAATTGTTTTTCTAATCATTTGCATGACCTCCTACATCTATCATTACTTTAACCTTAACATTTTTCAGCTAAGAGAACAATTTTTCAGATTAGAAAAGACCACTAGTCGTTATTTAAATAAACGAACTAGTGGTCTTACTTATTTAGGAATGATCTTCATATGAGTGAGTGGGTAATAAACAAATTGTGCTTTCCCTAAGATTTGATCTGCATGTATTGCACCAAAAGAACGGCTGTCTTTGGACATACGGCGATTATCACCAAGTACAAAATAGCTATCTTTAGGTAATTTTTCTTGCATTAACAATTCTTTTGAATCAAAATTCGTAGTGTAAGGCATCGTTTCATGATCTTTTTTTCTGTTTTTAGTTAAATACGGTTCAGCGATTGGCTTGATTTATTGACATATAACTGATCGTTTTCGTAACGCACAGCTTCTCCTGGTAAACCAATCACACGTTTAATCAGAATCGATCCTGTGTCTGTTTTAAAGACCACCACATCAAACCGTTTAATGGCGGAGAATTTTTCCATCACAATCATATCTCCTTGATTCAAGGTTTTTTGCATAGAATGGCCATCCACCCGAACAGGAATCAGGAAAAATCCTCTTAAAATAAAAACGGCTACGATTGCTGGTACTAAAATTTTCAGAAAGTACATTAAATACCCAACATAATCACGTTTCTTCTTCAACTTCGTGCCACCTTTTTTCTAGTTTTTTTGAATTTCTTTGACTGCTGTATCGTAGGCAGCGTCATTTTCAAGAATTAATTTACCTAAAGTGGCTTCAATTTTTGTGGCTGTTTCATTGTCGATTTCTCCAGTTACAGGCAAGCCATTTTTCTGTTGAAGATCGCTAACCGCTGCTTTTGTTTCTGCGGTGTAGTTTGCATTGTTTTCATCAACAGGATACGCTAATACAGCTAAAATAGCATTTAAGTTCTGAATATCTTCAGATTGATCTCCTTCTTTTAGCGTTTTATCGCGAGGAATCAATTTTAAATAGGCATACTCGGGGTAATCAGCTTTGATGGTTGGTTCAATTCCTTTTTCGTTGATCCATTCGCCTTTTTGGTGTTAAACCATTTTAAAACAGTCAATTTTATTTCGGTTTGGTCATTTAAATCTTTCACCGTTTGGACCGTTCCTTTGCCAAATGTTTTCGTTCCAATTAATGGGACATTCGCAGATTCATGCAGTGCTGCAGCAAAAATTTCGGATGCACTGGCACTATTGCCATCAATGATAACTGCAACAGGTTCTTTTACTTTAAAGCCGCCGTCTAATTCTTTGGAAGCAACTTCTTTCATCGTACGTCCTTTTTTGTCTTCAAATTGAACAATTGTTTCGCCATTTTTTAAAAACATACTGGCCATTCGCTCTGCTTGATCTAGCAGTCCACCAGGATTTTGGCGTACATCATTACAAAGGATTTAGCTCCTTTGTCACGTAAATTCGTGATTGTTTCTTTCAATTCTTGATATGTTTTTTTACCAAAGGACGTAATTTTAATCGAGCCAATTTGTGCATCATTTTTGTCTAACTCACCAGTCACTGTTTTAACGGGAATTTTCCCACGTTTGATTGAGATATTTTTAGTTTCTCCCTCTCTTTGGATAGTCAATTCAACGGAAGTTCCTTTTTTACCTCGGACTTTTGAGACGACTTCTGCTAGTTTCATCCCTTTTGTAGCTGTACCATCAACCTTTTCAATAATATCGCCTTCTTTGATTCCCGCTTTTTCAGCTGGGGAATCTGCTACAGGGGCCTCTGCTACAACTGGTTCGCCATCTTTCATTGTCATAGTGGCACCAATTCCTTCAAAATCACCAGATAAGCTTTCGTTTAAATCATTGGCAGCAGATTCATTTAGATAAGTTGAGTATGGGTCTCCAATGGCTTCAGACATGCCTTTTAAGGCGCCTTCAACTAATTCATTTTTATCTACTTCACCTACATAATTGGTACTAATTTCATTATATAAATCCTGCACTTTGCTTAAATCAGCATTGGTAATTGCCCCTTCTTGACTCATCTTTTTAACACGATGATCAAAATAAATATAACTACTTCCTCCAGCTAAAAATGCGACACAGAGGAGCGAAATAATATATTGATAAAAAGGAACAGTTCGTTTGTTCTTCATAGATTTCATCTCATTTCTAACAAATTCGTCACTACTTTTGTTTACTATAACATGAATGAAAAAAGAGGAAAAGCTTTGTTTGCTTTTCCTCTGGATTTATTTATTGTTTTCAAGGTACTTTTCCCATAACTCATCAAAGATGTCCATGTTGCTTAAATAGTCAGCATTCATTTCTAAATAAGAAGAAAGTTCATGATAATCCTCGGTTTGTTTTGGAAACTGAATATCTTTGGCCGCTTCATTGGCAAAATCAGTTTCAGGATCTTTAGCCGGACCTTTTAATGTCATTAAGTAATGGTAAAAGCTTCGTCTCATGTAAATTAATCACTCCATTTTTCTTCAATAAATTCACTTCTACGTTGATGGGACAATCCATAACGCAAAGCGTCTTTTTTATAAAAGTCTTGATGGTATTCTTCAGCAGGATAAAATGGTGCTGCTGGTTCGATGGTGGTAACAATTGGTTCTGTAAAACGGCCACTATTAGCTAGACGTTCTTTACTTTTCTCAGCAATTTCTTTTTGTTCTTGGGAACGATAAAAAATAACTGGCCGATAATTATCGCCGCGGTCTTGAAACTGACCGAAAGCATCAGTAGGATCTGTTTGTTGCCAATAAATATCCACTAATTGTTCGTAAGAAATAATCGCTGGATCAAAAGTGATTTCTACTGCTTCCGTATGGCCTGTTGTGTGTGTTAGAACCTGTTCATATGTTGGATTAGGCACGTGCCCACCTGTATAACCCGAAACAACTGAGATAATCCCTGGTTGTGTATCAAAAGGCTGCACCATACACCAGAAACAGCCGCCTGCAAAAATTGCTTTTTCTTCCATCTCTAACACTCCTTTTTTATTTCTCTTTTGGCAAGTATATATTCATCCGAATGTCATCGTCAACTAAATTAATCTTTTCTGCTCGAACAAATAGATCATTTTGCATTCTAAACTGATCTAAACGTAATAAAACAGTTTGATCATCTGGATTGATTTCAACCCATTTAGGTAGTTTGTAAGAACGTTTAGCAAATTTCAATACTTCTTTAATTGGCAAGCCTAACGTTCCTATAGATAAACTTTTTGCTTTTAATTGTACATTACCATTCGCCATCACGTAAGGATCAAAATATAAGTAAAAAGGAATGTCATGCCCTAACACCTGAAATGTTCCATTTAATAAAGCATCATTTTCTAAATAAAATTTATATTTGATCTCCGAACCTTTTTGAAAGTCGGCTAAATAAAAGTCAATCAGTTTGTTCACTTGTTGTTTTTTTGACTGAATGGTGACGACTGGCTCGCCTTCTTTTTCAACAATTGCTGGTATTTTCTTTAAATCTGGTTCGCGAACTTGTGTTGCTCGAAATGTCACGAAAGCTACACTACCAATGACTAAACCCACTAGAACAAGAAAAGCGATTTTCCAGGGATTTCGTTTAAGATTGGTTGGTTGTGTCTTTTTAATTGATTTACTTGTTTTTGGCTTTTCTTCATTCATTTTATTCACTACCTTCTGATTTTGTTATCCATTCTTTCTCTGTCTTGACCATTTCATCCCGGACAGCTCCGGCCATAATTTGGTAGCCAAGATTATTTGGATGGAAGCGATCTTCTTCATATAACAAATTGTTTAAATCCTCTTTGCTAGCACTACTTCCTGTAGTTTCTGAGTCGCCACCAGTTACGCCAACTTCATCGCCACGACCTTTATAGAGTAAATCATTGATAGGAATGAAATAGGCTCGTTTTTGCTCTTGAACCATTTCTTCGGTTGCTTGATTCCAGTTATCAACGATTTCTTGCATTTCTGTAATTTCGGAAAAGTTTAAGTAGAAGGGATTGTAAATTCCTAAGACATAAATAGGGGCCTTCTCGTTGTACTCTCGGATTTCTTCAAGTAGTCGTCTTACTCGGCGTTGATAGGCTTTTTGTGGACGATTGAACGAGCTGACTTTCAAGTCGAAAATATTACTACTAATTACTTTCATTAAGTCATTTCCACCAACCGTTAGCGTAATCACGTCCGCAGAGGCAAGGCCCTTTTGAATTTCAGGTTTCTCTTTGATTCGTTTTAAAATTTGATCACTACGATCCCCATTTTTCCCAAAATTGTCTGTTTGAACACCGTTCAAGTTGTAGTGTTCTTTTAAATCATCTGCCACAATAGGAACAAAACCTCCACTATTCGTCAAATCGCCAATTCCTTCAGTTAAAGAATCACCGATTGCTGTATAATGAATGACTTCTTTTTGATTTTTTTGAGCAGTTGTGGCCACTTTCTCTTGCTTTAATAGTGGCTTTGCTTTGGGGGAATGGCCACACTTAACAATGCAAAAACACCTAGCGCAATGAGGATAGGTGTTAAGACGGTCAGCAAAATATGCTGTGTTTGTTTTTTCATCTTCGTCACTTCCTTTTAAATAAACTAACAAGAAATTTTCCTTTTCTTGTTAGAAAGAGGTTGCGTCTACTCATTTAAGAGTGAGACCCAACCTCGTTATTTCTTAGTCTGTATAGTACATAATAGCAAAGGCATTTTTTCCTGTATGTGTTGCAATGACTGGATTCGTATGTAATACGGGAATATCCATGTCTTTAAAGATTGCTTGTAATCCTTCTTTGAATCCATTTGCTAGTTCTAGCCCATCCGCATGAGAAATGCCAATTTGTCGAACATTTGGAATCTTACTTAATTCTGATTTCAATTCGTCAAACCATTTATTAAACGTTTTTAACGCCTCGGCCTTTCGCTACAGGAATCAATTCCGTATTTTCAAAGTCCATGACAACTTTCATATTAAAAATGTTTGATAATAATCCTGTTGTACGGCTGATTCGTCCACCTTTAACCAAATTATCCAATGTTGAAATGCCAATGTATAATTTAGTATTTTGTTTGACGCGTTCAATTTCAGCTAAAATTTCTGGAACACCCGCTCCCGCTTGTGCCAATTTTGCTGCTTGAATGACTTGGAAAGACAAACCTTGGTCTGTAAAATCGCTATCAATCACCGTTACTTTACTTGATGATAAGTTGCTAGCTTGACGGGCCGCTTCAACCGTTCCACTTAAGCCTTTTGTCATGTGAATCGAAATTACTTCACTGCCATCTTCACCTAAGCGATCATATAATTCTACAAATTCACCAATTGGTGGTTGACTCGTTTTGGGTAAGGCCTTCGCATTAGCCATCATGTCCATAAATTTTTCGCCTGGCAAATGATCATCATCTGGATAAACAACGCCATCAACCATAATTGATAAAGGCATCATATGGATATTTAATTCATCTCTAAGACTTTTTTCCATCGTACATGAAGAATCCGTTACGATTTTAACGTTTGTCATAAATTTATCACTCTTTCTTTAAAAGGAACCTGTTTTCATGGTAGAATACCATTAAACGGTTAATTATCTAGTTATAGTATAACAGACACTGCCGAATTTTTCATCAAATTAAAATAAAGGAAGTGAATTTATTGGAAAAAACGCATTTCTCAAAAAAATACCTAATCGTGAACGAAGTCTTGAATGCAGTTACACATGGCATAGGCGCAGGTTTAAGTATTGCTGGCTTAGTCATTTTACTTGTTAAAGGAGCTCGTTTAGGCTCACCGATTCACGTGGTATCTTATGCTATTTATGGCTCCATGTTGATTCTACCTTTTTTTATCTTCAACGTTATTTCATAGTTTAATTTTTACAAGAGCCAAAAAGGTCTTTCAGGTCTTCGATCATAGTTCTATTTTCTTATTGATTGCTGGCAGCTATACGCCGTTTTGCTTAATTAGTATTGGCGGTTGGTTAGGTTGGACCTTATTTAGTTTAGTCTGGTTAATCGCCATCGTCGGTATTGTCTATAAATCCCTCACGTTGCATAAACAAGAAACAGTGAAAAACATTTCAACGATTATTTATATTGTTTTAGGTTGGCTCTGTATCATCGCTGCTCGTCCGTTATATGAATCTCTTGGATTTACAGGAACAGCGTTATTGGTCGCAGGAGGCGTGTCTTACACATTAGGTGCAGCCTTCTATTCATTGAAAAATGTGCGGTTTATGCATGTGGTTTGGCACTTGTTCGTCATGCTTGCAGCGATCCTCATGTATTTTTCTGTTCTCTTTTATACGTAATCACAGCACAATAAGAACACGATGCTCAAAGCATCGTGTTCTTTTATTGCCCTAAATCTCTTTATTATAAAGGATTATTCTTCTTTTCGAATTATTTTAACATAAATTAGTAGAAAAGACTTTACAAAACGAACACACATTCGTATAATAACAATACGAACACTCGTTCGAATCAAATGAAGAGGTGATACACATGGAAGCAATTCGTCGTGTTGGATTTTTATTTTTTGTATTGGTTATAGGTATTTTTTTGGGAACATTAGGATTACGTCTTGCTTTTATGATCGTGACGCCGTTATTTATTCTTTGGTTTATGTCATGGGATGAGAAGCGTTATACACGTACACGTAAACAACAGCAAGCAAGATACGTTTATCGTAAGTTCCCTTAATAAATAATAAAACGGTGTGTTCCCCCCAAGCTACGCTCCGTTTTTATAAATATGTCAAAGAAAGAGCGAAGGATTAAATCCTTCGCTCTTTCTAATTAAATTAGATTAGTATTCCATTAAGGTAACAATATCGTAGCCATCAATTTTATCGCGGCCATGTAAATCCATTAATTCAATTAGGAACGCACAACCAACCACAATACCACCTAATTGTTCGACTAATTCGATGGTTGCTTTAATTGTACCACCAGTTGCTAACAAGTCATCACAAATCAAAACACGTTGGCCTGGTGTGATGGCATCTTTGTGCAACGTTAATGTATCTGAACCATATTCTAAGTCATAAGTCACTTCGATGGTTTCACGAGGAAGTTTTCCTTTTTTACGAACCGGAGCAAAGCCAACTCCTAGTTCATAAGCCACTGGACAGCCGACAATAAAGCCACGAGCTTCCGGTCCTACAACCATATCAATTCTTTTTTCTTTCGCGTAATCCACGATTTGTTTCGTTGCTTCACGATAGGCATCCCCATTAGCCATTAATGGAGAAATGTCACGGAACACGATCCCTTTCTCAGGATAATCTGGAATGCTTGCAATGTAATCTCTTAAATCCATTTTTATTTGTCCTCCTCATTCCACAGCCATTGTTGTATTGTTTGACAATCACTGTAAAGTAGAAATTCTTCTGTTTTTATTTTTTTCAATCGTTGTTGGTACACTTGACTTTCAGTCAATGGTCGATTGTCGGGTTTCTCAATACTGTTTAAAACACCGCTTTCTATTGTAACAAATCCTAAGTCAAAAAACACCTGTATCATGAAAATTAATAATTTTTCTTGGATATTTAAGTAATTTGCCACCTTCGATAGCTGGGAACGTAGATTTACTTCTTTTTGCTGCAAAATAAATTTATACAATGTTGCAAATTGTTCACGTGAAGCCATACCGTTTAAATAAGCTTCTTCTGGTGAAATAAACATCATGTATATACGTTGTATCTCAGTTGCTTCAACAATTTCTTTAACCGTGATTGCTTCCACAGGACAGTCGACAAAAACCAGTTGTTCGATTTGATTTTGAGAAACAGCTTCCACCAATTCTTCTTGGTTTGACCAAACAATAATATTAGCGGTTGGATCTGAAATGAATTTTTGATTTTTTTTCATCAAACAAAAGATAAGCTGTTGCTTCTGAAGGAATTGGTTTCGTTTGATTATTTTTGCCACGAAAATCAAATAATTGTCTTCCCGATACAGCAAAATCAGTCACCATTAATTGTGGTTTCTTACGACCATTCCATTCATTGATGGAAAGTTGGCCTGCCACATCGGCGGTTCCTTGTGCTAGTTCATCCGCTTGAGGCCCCATTTGAAAAGCAATTGCATCCAATTGTGCCCCTTCTTGATTCATTTGAAATTTCAGATGTGCATTATCTGCACCAATTTGCCGAATTTGCGTAGGCGTGATTTCCTTAAATACAAAAGTTGGCACAGTATTATCCGTCCCAAAAGGCGCCAAAATACGCAATTGATCAATAAAAGCAGTCGTTGCCTGCGAAACCGCTAAGCTCTCACTAATGAGTAACTCTTGTCCATTAGCCATATCAATTTGATTTTTTTCAATAAAGTGTACCAGATGTTCTTGAACAAAAGGAATATTTTCAACAGGTAAAGTCATTCCCGCTGCCATATGATGCCCACCAAAATGAGTGAATTGCTCACGCACTTCGTTCAACGCCTCATAGAGATTCAATGCGCTAATGCTACGTCCAGAGCCTTTAGCGGTCGTACCAGATTCATCTATTGCTAAAATAATGGTTGGTTTCCCCGTTTCTTGCATAATGCGGCCCGCGACAATCCCTAAGACGCCTTCATGCCAGCCTTGTTTCGCTAAAATATGGACCGGCGCATTCGGGTCGATTAAATCCAGCGCTTCTTTGGCAATCGTCGTTACAATGTCTTTTCGTTCATTGTTTTGTTGATCAATATATTTAGCGATTTCCAGCGCTTGCTCTTCATCAAATGTAGTCATTAATTCAACACCTGGTGCGGCTTCCCCTAATCGACCTAATGCGTTTAAACGAGGTCCAATGGTAAAGCCAATTGATTCTTCTGAAACAGCTTCCTTTTTCACACCCGCTTCTTGTAGTAAAACGTCTAAACCAATTCGATCACCAGTTTGAATGATTTGAAGGCCCATTTTGACAAACGTTCTATTTCATCGGTTAATGAAACCAAGTCAGCAATCGTCCCAATTGCTACCAAATCTAATAACTCAATTGGCAATTCACCAAGTAACGCAGTAGCGACTTTGAAAGCCACGCCAACACCAGCTAAATCTCCAAAAGGATAGGCTCCTTGTGGATGTCTAGGGTGGACAATCGCATAGGCTTCTGGTAATTGTTCAGGCAATTCATGATGGTCAGTAACGATTACATCTACCCCTTGAGCCATAGCGTAGCTAATTGCTTCATGTCCGGCTACACCATTATCAACGGTTACAATTAATTGGACTCCTTGTTCAATTTGTTCAGCAAATACGTCTTTATTAGGCCCATATCCATGAACAAAACGATTCGGTAGAAAGTACTGAACCATGCCACCGACTAATTCGATTGCTTCTTTCATAACCGTGGTACTAGTGATGCCATCTGCATCATAATCCCCATAGACAAGGATTTGTTCACCCGCTTCGACGGCTTGCTGGATGCGGGCTACCGCTTTCTCCATATCATGCATTAAGAACGGATCATAAATATCTTCGATAGTCGGATGTAGAAACTTACGTAATGCTTCTTCTGTCCGGATATTGCGGTGCCATAAAAGTTGGCCAATTAATGGATTAATTTCTTCTTTTTTTAATTGTTCTATAAATTCTACAGGTAATTCTGTCTTTGTCTGTAACTGCCATTGATAGTTTGATTTTTTCACGACGTCACTCCTAACCAAGTAATTATAGCAAAATTTTTCCAAAAACTAAAGAAAGCAATTTTTTTAAATCTGAGAAAAAAACTGTGATTCATGTTAGATAAATAGCAGATATCACAGTTTTATTTTAAAAGAAACTTAGCGATAAAGTCTCTTCCTTATTTTTGTTCCTCTTCATTCACACGAGGTTTCACATAACGATCAATACGACTACCTGACACAGGCGTTGCGTCTACTTCTGTGTTTGATGTTTGTTCGTTGACCACTGGTTCTGCGACTTGTGGTGCTGCCGCTTGTTTGGCTTGCAAATCAGCCAATTGATTATCAAAAGAACGTTGAACTTTTTCCGTTTCTTCTTTGACTAATTTATCCATATCATTTTTATAAATATCCAACTCATTTTTGTACAGCTTTTAATTCCTTACGTTGGTTCCAAATGGTGGTTGTGGAGGTTAGTAATCCAACTAGTGCGCCAATAATTGCAGAACCTAAAATAATTAAGATTAACGGTCCACTAATTTTAGTAAAACCAAAGTTTACTGGAACAGCTTGATTATTTAAAACAGCAAAAATAACAACAATTAAGACCAACACAAGGCCCAAAATAACACGCCATTGATTTTTCATGACTTGATCGACTCCTTTATTTTTTATTTAAAATATTTCCTGCTATGAAATCTCCTAAATGTGGAAACAATGTATAAAAGCGGGCAGCCGCTTCCATGACAAACGGACGATTAATCTCACGTCGAGAAGTCCCCATACTCCCAACCACTTCTTTCGCTAATTTCGTAGGGTCTAAAACAATTTTATCCACCGCAGCTAGATAAGTGCCTGTCGGGTCCGCCTTATCAAAGAATTCTGTTTGGATTGGTCCTGGATTGACAGTCGTTACTGCTACACCCAACGGTTTCAATTCTAAACGTAAAGCATTTGAAAAACCTAACACAGCAAATTTTGTTGCAGAATAAACGGTTGATTTAGCTGTAGCCATCTTCCCAGCCATTGAAGCAACGTTGATAATATGTCCTTGCCCAGCTTCAATCATTTTAATAGCTACTTTTTGAGTAAACGTCATCATTCCTAGAACGTTGACATCAAACATTTGGCGTGCAACAGCCAAGTCAATTTCAACAAAAATTTTCAAACAAGCCAAAACCAGCATTGTTGACTAAAACATCTATAGGACCAACTTCTGCTGAAATAGCTTCAACCACACGTTCAACACTTTCTGGATCGGCAATATCTAATTGATAAGAAAATGCTTCTCGTCCGCTTAAAACAGCACACTGCTCGCGAACTTTACCAATCAAATTAATTCTGCGGGCGCAGACAACGACGACCGCCCCTTGTTTAGCTGCTTCATAACAAATTTGTTCACCTAAACCAGCTGAACCTCCAGTTACGACAACGACTTTATTTGTTAAATCCATCTAAGCTCCTCCTTCATTGGCAAATGGAATCTCAATGATATCCATATCTTTTACGATTTTTGTATTGGGGAAAATTTCTTGGGCTTCTTCTTGAAGCTGATAGGCCTCTTTGGTTAAATAACGGGCACTAATATGCGTTAAGATAAGTTGTTTTACTTGCGCTTCTTTTGCAACTTCAGCTGCTTGTTGACTGGTTGAGTGGAAGTAGGCTTTTGCCATTTTTGCTTCGTGTTTATTAAACGTACTTTCATGGACTAAAACATCCGCTCGTTGTGCTAAGGTTACACTATTTTTAGTTTTGCGAGTGTCTCCTAAAATCGTCACGATTCGTCCAGGTTTACGCTCTCCCACAAACGCTTGTCCATTAATTTCCTGTCCATCAAAAACAATCGTTTCACCACGTTTGAGTTTGCCATACAATGGCCCAGAAGGAATCCCTAAAGCTTGAAGTTTCTCTACTTGTAATTCTCCTTCATGCGCTGCTTCCTCAATTCGATAGCCAAAGCTCGTGATGCCATGGTCCAAGATATTACAGCGAACAGTGAATTGTTTATCTTTAAAAATAACGTCATTTGCTTTCGTTAATTCAATAAATTTCAGTGGATAGGACAACCGCGATTGCGAGACCCGTAAAGAAGTCTTGACAAAATCAGCAATCCCAACTGGTCCATAGATTTCTAAAGGTTCTGTCCCGCCCTGAAAAGAACGACTACTTAACAAACCAGGTAAACCAAAAATATGATCCCCATGTAAATGTGTAATAAAAATCTTTTCAATTTTTCTTGGGCGAATACTACTTTTTAAAATTTGCAATTGAGTCCCTTCACCACAATCGAAGAGCCAAACTGCATTTCGTTCATCTAATAATTTCAACGCAATCCCTGTGACATTGCGATGTTTTGCTGGCACACCAGCGCCTGTTCCTAAAAATTGTATTTCCATCTGCTACCATACTTTCTTTTAAACTTCCTTTTTATTTTAGAAGAAGTTTGCTCCTTTAGCAAATAATAATTTATCTATTTTCTCAAAGTTTTCTTCTTAGTTTACCGTATTTTACGATAAAATAACAAAAAATTAGCAAACTACCATAAAAAACCGTGATTTCTTAGTATTTTAAAAGACTGTTTTCCTTTATTCAGAAAACAGTCTTTGCTCCTTATTCTTCTTTCGATGTTGCTTCTTTGTGTTGTTCTTTTTTTGCTTGCCACGATTGTTTCGCTTCATTTGCAACTTCGTTCGCATCGTTAATTTCTTGTTGGACTTCCTCTAAATCAAGCCGCGTGATTTCGCCACCTAAGTCAAACATAACCAATTGGTTGAGCGGACGGTTGTCTTCTTCTTCTGCAATTAATAACAATCCCGTTTGTCCTTCATCAATCTTTTGAATCACATGTTCAAAAACCGTTTGTGCTTCTTGAATTTCTTTGGCGTCTTTGCTTGCACCATACATACTTCCAGCAAACCAGCCAAAAAGAATGCCCAGAGGACCACCTAATATGCCTACTAGCATCCCAATCATGCTATCTTTTGATGTATGATTGTTGCCTGTAAAATCGATAAAATCATTGATTTTAAATTGATGCTGGCCATCATTAACATGCGTAACAACCGCCATTTGCTCACCTTTAAGCTGTCTTTCTGCCTGCATCTTTTTTATTTCGGAAAATGCTTGGTACGATTTACTTTCAATATCAAAGTTCATAATGATAATTCGTTTTGCCATACAAATCGCTCCTTTATTCTGGATACATCTATTTTAGCAAGAAAGGCCTATCTCTAGCAATGAAAACTTTTTGGTTATGTATAAAAAAAGAAGATAGCTAGGCTACCTCCTTGTTAATGCTTATTTACCATCAAGAATATTTAAACGGACCTTTTTCGGACCATCGATACGTACACTATAAACAATTGTCCGAATTGCTTTTGCAACACGCCCTTGTTTACCAATGATACGTCCAATATCTTCTTTGGCCACAGTCAAATTATACTCGAGGAAATCAGTTGATTCCTCAATTTCTAATGAGACTGCTTCAGGTTGACTGACTAACGGACGGACAATAGTTAAAATTAACTCTTTCACATCTGCCATATTCAATCACCTTATTTCTTAACGTTTTTAGCTTCATGATGTTTTTTCATAACGCCTTCTTTTGAAAGGATGTTACGAACTGTATCAGAAGGTTGCGCACCTTTAGATAACCAATCTAAAACTAAATCTTCTTTTAAAACTACTTCTGCAGGGTCTTTCAAAGGGTTGTAAGTACCTACAGTTTCGATGAAACGTCCATCACGAGGAGAACGAGAATCAGCTACTACAATACGGTAAAAAGGACTCTTTTTAGAACCCATACGTTTTAAACGAATTTTAACTGCCATTATTAAATACACCTCCATTAACTTAATCACAAGAGTTAGTTTAACAGATTAACAACAACCTGTAAAGAGTTTTTTCTTGACACCTTTACTTTTTTTGCAATTTTTTTTGAGCCAATTTGCAGGAAAACAAATCGAAATAATGAAGAATTTTTACAAAATTTGATAATAGTTGTACTGGTTTCTCACTTGAAAGCCTTCTGTTTGATAGAGATGAAGCGCTGCTTGATTTTCTGTTTCAACTTCTAAAAAAATAGTCGCTGAAGCTGAATTTTCTAAAATCATTCGGAGCGCAGACTGTAACACTTGACGGCCAAGACCGCGACCTCGTTGCGTTTTTGTCACAACAAAGCCATAAATCCCCCATTCGTTTTCAAAATGATCCAAACGTAGCGTGGCTAAAAGTTGATTGTTTTCTTTATAAATAAGTGTTCGTTGAAGGTCCTCCGGCAAAGGCGTACCTTCGAGTAACCTAGCCAAGGAATCCAAATCAGCCACTTGTGGTCGGAGAAGTGTCAGCTTCGCCAACGCCTGTGAGTAAGTTTCTCTTTGAAAAACCAGATACTGTTCTGAAAAAGCTGGCACAATTCCTTGTCTATTAAAATAATTCAGGCCAACAGATTGCTTGTCGTCCATCACGAGAAAGACTTCTTTCATTCCCCACAAAGCTGCTTGCTTTTCGAGTTCTTGAACAAGTTCTTCAAAAAATGGTCCTACATTTGGCGCAACAATCGTCGCTTCCAAGGTTTCCCCATCAAAACAATACCCTACGATATATGCTTGAATGGTTTGTTCCTTCCTGTATAAACCATAATAAGTATAAGCTGATTCCTCAGGAAATGTTTGTTCCAATTTATAAAAAGTTCCTTGTTTAATCATTTCCTTGTTTTTTAATTCAGTCAATGTTTGTTTCTCCAACGGTGTTAACTGTCGGCGCCAATTTATTTTTTTATTCAAGCAGTTGCTCCTTTACTCATCCTTTTACTAGCTATTATACGTGAAGTTACGAAGTTCAACAATGTACAAGGATAAAACGTTTGCGCTTTTTTTGGAAAAGTACTATCATAAAGTAAGTAAAAGAAAAATGGAGGGATTTACATGACAAAAAAAATTGGTATTTTTGTAGGGAGTTTAAGAAAAGATTCATTTAACAAATTGGTAGCAAAAACAATGGCGGACTTATTTCCAGCTGATTTCGAACCTGTTTTCATTAACATAGGTGATTTAGAATTATACAATCAAGATTTGGATGATGAAGGAACCCCCACCGAAGCTTGGACAACATTCCGTGAAGAAGTTAAACAAGTAGATGGCGTAATGTTTGTAACACCAGAATATAACCGTTCAGTACCAGCTGTTTTAAAAAATGCATTGGATGTCGGTTCACGTCCGTATGGCGAAAGCGTTTGGGATAAAAAACCAGGACTTGTGGTGAGTGTTTCACCAGGTGCAATTAGCGGATTTGGTGCGAACCATCATTTAAGACAATCATTAGTCTTCTTAAATGTTCCAACTTTACAACAACCTGAAGCCTATATTGGCGGTATTACGAACTTAATTGGTGAAGATGGTAAAATTATTGATGGCACTGTTGGCTTCTTACAATCAATTGTAGATGCTTACGTGGATTTCTTTAATCGCTTAACTGCCTAATTGAATCAATCGAGAAAAAGTGAGGCAACTTTTTACAGGTTGTCTCACTTTTTTTATTTTTTTGCTTGACCTTCTCGTTACGTAAAGGTTTATGATAGATTTTGTCAGGAGGAATGAATGATGGAATATACAATTAAAAAAATGGCTTCACTATCTGGCGTCAGTGCACGGACGTTACGATATTATGATGAAATTGGTCTTCTTCAACCAGCCAGAATTAATTCTTCTGGTTATCGAATTTACGGGCAAGCCGAGGTGAATCGTTTGCAACAAATTCTTTTTTACCGTGAATTGGATCTGAAACTAGATGAAATTAAAGAAATTTTGGAGCAACCTGACTTTAATGTTGAACAGGCTTTATACGAGCATCAACAAAAACTATTGGAAAAGCGCAATGAAATTGATCGTCTTTTAGCCTCTGTTCAACAAACCTTACACCATTACAAAGGAGAGATAAACATGTCAGATCAGCAAAAATTCGAAGCATTCAAACAACAAAAAGTTCAAGAAAACGAAGAAAAATATGGTAAAGAGATTCGGGAAAAATATGGCAACGAAACGATTGAACAAGCCAACAAAAAATATTTAAACTTGACGGAAAAAGACATGCAAGCAATGCAGAACGTGGAAAAAGATTTATTTTCTAAGTTAGCCATGTATCAAAAATCACCCAAATTGACTAGCCAACTTGCGCAAGAAATTTTCCAATTACACAAAGATTGGTTAATGTACTCTTGGTCAAGCTATTCGCCAGAAGCACATAAAGGGTTAGGGCTTATGTATGTTGGTGATGAACGATTTACGTCATATTATGAACAACACGGCGCTGGTTTTGCCGAAGCGTTAAACGCAATTATCCAAAACTACGCTTAAACAGAAAGTGCGCCATCAGTCTCTTCGACTGATAGCGCACTTTCTGTTTCTTCCAATAATTAACTAAAGCCTGTTTATCTTTTTTTCTTTTTCTTCTTTTTGTTTTTCTTCATCATACGATTCATGGCCATTTTACCTAGCTTGCCTTTAACGCCGCCACCTAGCATTTGATCCATACCAGGAATGTTCATATCCCCTTTGGACATTTGTTGCATCATTTTTTTGGATTCTTTAAATTGTTTAATCATACGATTGACTTCAACCACACTATTTCCTGAACCAGCTGCAATTCTGCGGCGGCGACTAGGATTTAATAGATCAGGATTTTCACGTTCTGCAGGGGTCATTGATAGGACCATCGCCCGTTTCCGTGCCACATCTTTTGGATCGACTTTGACATTTTCAATACCAGGCATGTTACTCATTCCAGGGATCATTTTTAATAAGTCTTCAATCGGTCCCATGCCCATAACTTGATCCAATTGCTCAATAAAATCGTTAAAGTCAAAACTGTTTTCTTTCATTTTTTGAGCAAGTTCTTCTGCTTTTTTCTCATCGTAATCTTGTTGCGCTTTTTCAATTAGCGTCAACATGTCCCCCATACCTAGGATACGACTCGACATACGATCGGGATGGAAAATTTCTAAATCGGTTAATTTTTCACCAGAACCGACAAATTTAATCGGAGCGCCCGTTACTGCCCGAATTGACAGCGCAGCCCCCCCACGAGTATCGCCGTCCATTTTGGTAATAACAACCCCAGTAATTCCAAGCTGTTCATTAAAACTATCTGCAACGTTGACAGCATCTTGCCCCGTCATCGCATCAACAACTAACAGAATTTCATTGGGATTAGTCAACTCTTTAATTTGTTTCAATTCGTCCATTAAAGCTTCATCAATGTGCAAGCGGCCGGCCGTATCAATTAAGACATAATCATTTTTCTTTTCTTTTGCTAATGCTAACCCTTGACGAACAATTTCCACTGGATTAGCATCTGTTCCCATATCAAAAACGGGAACTTCTAATTGTTGACCTAAAACCTTCAACTGATCAATCGCTGCTGGACGATAAACGTCACCAGCGATTAAAAGAGGACGAGCGTTTTCAGTTTTCATTAAGTGTTTGGCTAATTTACCAGTAAAAGTTGTTTTACCAGCCCCTTGTAACCCTGTCATCATAATCACTGTCGGGATTTTTGGAGATTTATTCAGTTCAACCGTTTCTGAACCTAACGTTTTCGTTAATTCTTCATCAACAATTTTTACAATTTGTTGGGCTGGTGATAAGCTTTCTAATACTTCGACTCCTACTGCCCGTTCTCTGACACGTTTTGTGAAATCTTTGACCACTTGTAAATTAACGTCGGCTTCTAATAAAGCCAAACGGATTTCTCGCATCATTTCTTTTACGTCGGCTTCGGAAACTTTTCCCTTACGACGGATTTTACTCATTGCCTGTTGTAGGCGGTTTGTTAAACTCTCAAAAGCCATAGTTTCATTCCTCTATTTCTTGAATTTGTTCAATATATTTTTTGATTTCACTATCTTTGGGATAAGTTTCTTGAACATACTGCTGTAGTTGTTCAAGATATTCTTTCCGTACAACATAGTTTGAATAAAGATGTAACTTTTTTTCATATTCTTCTAAAATTTTTTCGGTTCGTTTAATGTTATCATAAACCGCTTGGCGACTAACCTCATATTCTTCCGCAATTTCTCCTAAAGAAAAGTCATCAGCATAGTAAAGCTCCATATAATTCATCTGCTTTTCCGTTAATAATGTCGAATAAAATTCAAATAACGCATTCATGCGGTTTGTTTTTTCCATTTCCATGAGCCGTGCTCCCATCTTCAATCCCTTATAGGTTTACCGAATTTCATAGGGAATAGTCAATCTTTTTTTACTAAGTTTTTACCTTTTAAAAAGAAATGTCCGCAAGTTGCCATGTTTCTTCAGAATAAACGGTCATTCCTTGTTGAATAAAATAAGCAGTTGCCACCCCAACTCCAGCTTTTTTAATGCCAGAAAATTGTCCATCATAAATCAGCTGGCTGCCACAGCTGGGACTTTTTTCTTTCAAAATCAAGGTTGTAATTTGTTGAGTTTTTAATTTTTGATACGCGCGTTGTGCCCCTACTTTAAATGCCTCAGTCACATCTTCCCCGTTATCCGTATATACATAAGCAGTATTCGCCCAAACATCAAAGCCATCCCCGCCAATGATTTCTGCTGGCGGACGTGGAATAGGCAACTCTCCTAAAACTTCGGGACAAATCATTATTGCTTTTCCATTAGTTACAAGTTGTTTTAACGCTTCTTGTTCTTGAGATTTTCCATCGTAACGGCAACAAATCCCACCTAAGCAACTACTAATACCAATCATTCGCTTCTCCTCATTTCATTTCTCTATTATACCATGAGTTGACTTTTCTCAAAAGTAGCATTCTCGCTTACTTTAAAGTACGTTCTTCCTCTAAAAATATGTTAAACTAACAATAGTGAAATATACACTTATTTTCAGAAATTTCTTGAAGGAGTTATGTAAATGAAAAAAGTTCTTGTCGTCGATGATGAACCATCGATTTTAACTTTGTTAACCTTTAATTTGGAAAAAGAAGGCTATCAGGTGACTACTTCCGAAGATGGTAAAAACGGCTTCGAATTAGCTTTGTCTAATCAATATGATTTTATAATTTTAGATGTAATGCTTCCTGGTATGGATGGCTTAGAAATTACCAAAGCACTTCGTCGAGAAAAAATTGACACGCCTATTTTGATTTTAACTGCCAAAGATGAACAAGTAGATAAAATCATCGGCTTAGAAATTGGGGCAGATGATTATTTAACAAAACCTTTTAGTCCCAGAGAAGTCCTAGCACGCATGAAAGCTATTTTTCGTCGTTTAAAACCTACCACGACCGAAACGCTTCAAGAGGACACACCTAAAGCTCCGCTTGTGATTGGCGAGATTCGTGTAGATGAACAAAATTATGAAGTCTTTGTGCGCAATCAGCCCATTGAGCTAACACCGAAAGAATTTGAATTACTCGTTTACTTCATGAAACGCAAAGATCGGGTCATTAATCGGGAAACCTTGTTGGAACGAATTTGGCAATATGACTTCGCTGGACAAAGTCGCATCGTCGATGTCCACATTAGTCATTTACGTGATAAAATCGAGCCCGATCCCAAACGGCCCGTTTACTTAGTAACTGTCCGTGGCTTTGGCTACCGTTTTCAGGAGCCAAAACGATGAAAAAGAGACTGCGGATTGAATATTTTTTAGTTGCGGCAGTCATGCTTTTATTATTTGTCGGGAGTATTGCAGCGACCAATTTTTTCTTTCAAAAAGAAATGGTTGCTCAGCAAGAAACCTATTTAAGAAGAAAAAATACCCTTTTAACAGACCAGTTGCCCCCTTCCGTTTTCGAAAAAGGGCAACTGACAAACCAACAACAACTCCTTGTCACCCATGCGTTAGATGATGCAGAAGAACGGGTAACTTTGTTGCAAAAAAATGGTACCGTCTTTTTTGACAGCAGCCAAAATGAACCGCTAGAGTCGCACAAAAAACGACCTGAAATCGCTGCGGTTCTATCAGGAGCTACCTATGGTTCAGCTTTACGAAAGAGTAAAACGTTAAATAAAGAACTTCTGTACGTTGCCACGCCTGTTTTAAAATCAGGAGAAATCGTTGGTATTATTCGGATTTCGGAACAAACCGCGCTATTTTCTAAAAATATCCAATCTTTTCGTCGCTATATTATCTTTACATTTGGCATCTTGTTCCTACTAATTACCTTGTTTATCTTTTTATTGTTACGGCAAAAAAATCAACCGCTAGTGACTGTCTTACCGATTCTGAAACGAATGCTTAAACATCCAGATGAAAATCGATCCATTATCCAGCAATCTTCTGAATGGAATGAACTTTACGAAACTATTAACTTACTGAGTCAACAAGTAAGTCAAACGTATAAAGCGTATACGTCTGCGGATGAGCAATTTCACGAACTTTTAGATGAGTTGATGATTGGTGTCTTTATCATTGATACGCAAGGACGGCTTCGTCTGTTGAACCCTAAAATGCAGGAAATGTTAGGACTCTCTGCTAAAAATATGCAAAGCAATTATCTTGAAGTGATTCAAGACGCCGATTTGATTCATTTAATCCATCAAGTCGTCGCTGAAAAAAACAGCTTACATCAAGAAATCACTGTGACACAGGGACCAACACCTTTACGCTTAGATCTTTCTCTTCGTTACTTGGATGATCAAAGTGCCAATGATTATCAAGTATTAGGAATTGCCTATGATTTAACGCGCGTTCGCCAACTAGAAAAAATGCAAAAAGATTTTGTATCAAACGTGTCTCATGAATTAAAAACGCCTGTCACTTCTCTTTTAGGCTTTACCGAGACACTCATAGATGGCGCCAAAGAAGATCCGAAAGTCCTTGATCAATTTTTGCACATCATGCAAAAAGATGCCCAGCGTCTGCAACAATTAATTCAAGAAATTTTAGAACTTTCTCGGGGCAGTGCAACAATTCCTTATGCAGAACAAGAAATTACTTTAGAAAAATTTATTACAGAAATTCTCGGTTCTTATCAGCAACAATTGGCAGCAAAACAGCTGAAAACAGTCGTTCATGGTCTGCCAGAGAGCCAGTTTTTCACCAAATACGAATTGTTTTATCCAATCGTGAAGAATCTAATTGAAAATGCCATTCAGTATTCCCAAAAAAATGGTCAGATTACTATTTCTTATGCTATAGAAAATCAGCAATTACGTTTATCTGTTCAAGATACTGGCATTGGCATTAGTCAAAAAGACCAAGAACGGATCTTTGAACGGTTCTATCGTGTCGATAAAGCACGTAGCCGTCATTCTGGTGGCACCGGTCTAGGTCTAGCTATTGTCCAAAATTACACAGAATTATTAGGCGGTAAAATCGCCATTGATAGTCACTTAGGCTTAGGGACCACTTTTACAATCACCTTGCCTTTAACAAAAAAGAAGCCTAAAAAAACTCAGCCAATC
>OIEK01000033.1_pt1 | contig 123701 bp, 126 predicted proteins | sample 1581821 | NCBI WGS metagenome assembly OIEK01 (sample SAMN03281017, study PRJEB24777) | human gut metagenome | isolation source: fecal sample PR221 from 1 month old male Chinese infant, caesarean... | reverse complement strand
GATAACAGCGTCTACAACAAAACCGACGACCTGACCACGGTCTACGCCAGCTTCGAGGGCAGCCATAAGTTCACCCAGCAGGCGCAGGTGGAATATCTGCTGGCCTTCCACGACTACGACAACGGCAAAGATAATACCGACAACCGCAAAAACTACGGCGCCATCGTCCGGCCGATGTACTTCTGGAACGACGTGCACTCCACCTGGCTGGAAGCGGGCTACCAGCGCGTGGATTACGACCAGGGCGGGGATAACCACGGCTGGAAGCTGACGCTGTCGCAGAACATCGCCATCGGCATGGGGCCGGAGTTCCGTCCGATGCTGCGCTTCTACGTGACCGGCGGCCAGGTGGACAACGAGCACACCGCGAAGGTAAACGGCACCCAGGACCAGCAGCTGGATTCGCTGAACGTCGGCGGGATGTTTGAGGCGTGGTTCTGATGCGATAGCGTTGCCGAAGGAGCGTTCCCGGCTGGCGCTACGCTTAGCCGGGCTACAACTGGTGCGCTCCATTTATGCCGGATGGCGGCATACATGCCTTATCCGGCCTACGTTCCTTCCTGTGGGACCCCACCCCAGGACCGGCAAGCGCAGCGCCGCCGGGCGGTCAGGCTCCATACCTGCGGTAGTGCCGGATGGCGGCATACATGCCTTATCCGGCCTACGTTCCTTCCTGCGGGCTCCCCCCCAGGACCGGCAAGCGCAGCGCCGCCGGGCGGTCAGGCTCCATACCTGCGATAGTGCCGGATGGCGGCATAAATGCCTTATCCGGCCTACGTTCCTTCCCGCAGGCTCACACCCCCCCGTAGGCCCGGCAAGCGCAGTGGACTGACCCCATAAAGTTGGATGGTTCATATTAAGCGGCTCTCAGAGCCTGGGTTCGGTACTCTACCGGACTCAGGCCTTTTAATTTCAGGCTTATCCGCTCGTTGTTGTAGTAATGGATATAGTCCTCTACGGCTTTTCTTAGCGCACTGACACTCCTGAACTCCCTCAGATAAAAACACTCCGATTTCAGGGTACCGAAGAAGTTTTCCATCACTGCATTATCCAGGCAGTTTCCTTTACGCGACATACTCTGCGTCATCCCATGCGCCTTTAAACGTTCCTGATAGCTCCTCATCCTGTAATGCCAGCCCTGATCCGAGTGCAGCAGCGGAGCATCTCCCGGTCTGAGCTTCGGGAACGCACCGTCCAGCATCGTATTCACCATCTCCATCACCGGCCTTTCCGACAGGCTGTAGGCGATAACCTCCCGGTTAAACAGATCGAGAACTGACGACAGGTAAAGCTTTTTTCCCTGTACCGGGAACTCTGTCACATCTGTTACCCATTTTTCGTTGGCTTTTGACGCACCGAAGTTCCGGCTCAGGATATTGGGCGCGGCCTCGCCCGTTCTCCCTTTCCAGGCACGATATTTTTTCGCCCTTATCACAGACCGGAGTGACAGTTCTGCCATCAGCCGCTGCACTGTTTTATGGTTTATCCGCAGCCCCTGTTTTCTCAGTGCGAGCGTGATCCTGCGGTAGCCATAACGACCTTTGTGATAGTGGTATATCTTCCTGATGTTCTCTTTAAGACCCGCATACCTGTCCCCTTGCTTCAGTGCATTCATATTGTAATACCACGTGCTACGGGACATACCGGCCGCCCGCAGAAGGTCCCGCAGAGCGTGTTCATGCCTTAGTTCACTGATTATCAGGGCTTTTTGCCTTTTTTTTCGCTCTGAACCAAGGCTTTCAACTTTTTTAGATAGGCATTCTCTGCCCGCAGATAACGCAGTTCGGCCCTGAGTTCTTCGGGGGAGAGTTTTTCCAGCTCTTTATCTGTCAGTGGTGGGATATTTTTTGGCTTTGTCATTTGTCCGGGCCGTCCGCATTGCATGTTTAAAAGACCTTCCGCTCCGGCATCGTTGTACACGTCGAGCCAGCGCCGGACAAGTATTTCTGCGGAGAGATTAAACCGGGCAGCCGCTTCACGCATCGTCAGGCGGTCACTGATAACCGCCCGGACGACCACGAGTTTAAATTCATCGGAATAATGATTATTTTTTGCAGTCAGGCCTTCTGCACCGTGGAACTGCCATGCCCTGACCCAGCGACGGACAGATGTTCTTTCAATACCAAAAAGGTCGGCTGTACTCTGTTCTCCGTCTTTACCGGACAAATAATGATTAACCACAGCCAGTTTTGTTTCAGGGGAATACTTTGGTTTAGCCATAAAATTGCACCTTACTCAGTTGGGTGTCCAACTTTTGGGGTGCAGTCCATGCGCTTGCGCGGGCCTACAGACAGTCAGAGCCGGATGCGTTGGCCGGGTAAGGCATAAGCCGCCACCCGGCATAACACACGCGGACTCAGAATCGCGTCACAAACGGCGCGGTATCCGGCAGGGCAATGGTGGTTGAGGCTTTTAGCTGCGGCGTCCCCAGATAGAGGAAGCCGACAATTTTATCCTGTTCGCGGCACTCGAAGCCGGCCCGCACCACCGGACTCTCGGTCAATGCTCCGCTGCGCCAGATACCGTTGAATCCCTGAGCCAGGGCCGCCATCTGCATCGCCATCACCGCGCAGCCAGCGGACATCTCCTGCTCCCAGCGCGGCACCTTAGGGTGGTCTTCACAGCGCGCGACCACGGTAATAATCAGCGGCGCGCGGAACGGCGCATTGCGGGCTTTCTCAATTCCCTTCTCATCCTGGCCGGCCTCTCTGGCCCCTTTTTCCAGCAACTGGCTGAAGCGCTCGCGGCCGTCATCGGCGATAATAAAGAAGCGCCACGGCTGCAGGGTGCCATGATCCGGGGCGCGCAGCCCGGCGCGCAGAATGTTTTCCAGCTGTTCGCCCGCCGGGGCAGGTTCCGCCAGGCGGGAAGCGCTGCGGCGATTAAGCAGTAGATCGAGAGCATCCATCTGTATAACTCCTGTGATGTCATTTTTCATAAAATTAACATGCACAAGGATTTTGTTACAGCGCGGTCGGTGATTCCTGCTGACAACCGACGGCTCACTCTTTAGGATAGCCAGACGCGGCGGCCCCTGCGGCCTGCCCTTTTTAGATAACGTTAGGGAGAAGACATGCGAACCCTTTGGCGACTGATTGCCAGCTTTTTTAAATGGACGTGGCGGATACTCAACTTTATTCGCAAACTGGCCCTCAATGCGATCTTCCTGGTGCTGGTGCTGGTGTGTATCGGCATCTGGAGCCAGTTCAGCAGCACCACCAGCGAACATGCCGCGCGCGGCGCGCTGTTGCTGGATATTACCGGCGTGGTGGTGGATAAACCATCCGCCAGCAGCAAGCTCGGCGTGATTGGCCGCCAGCTGTTTGGCGCCAGCTCGGACCGTCTGCAGGAGAATTCCCTGTTCGATATCGTGCAGACCATTCGCCAGGCGAAGGATGACCGCAATATCACCGGTATTGTGCTGGATTTGAAAAACTTCGTCGGCGGCGACCAGCCATCCATGCAGTACATCGGCAAAGCGCTGCGCGAATTCCGCGATAGCGGCAAACCGGTGTATGCCGTTGGCAGCAGCTACAGCCAGGGCCAGTACTACCTGGCGAGCTTCGCCAACAAAATCTGGCTCTCGCCGCAGGGCGAGGTAGACCTGCACGGCTTCGCTACCAACGGGCTATATTACAAATCGCTGCTGGATAAGCTGAAGGTCTCCACCCATGTCTTCCGCGTCGGCACCTATAAATCCGCCGTCGAACCATTCATCCGCGATGATATGTCCCCTGCCGCCCGCGAAGCGGATAGCCGCTGGATTGGCGAACTGTGGCAGAACTACCTCAACACCATTGCCGCCAACCGCCAGATCACCGCCCAGCAGCTCTTCCCGGGCGCCCAGGGCATTATCGATGGTCTGCGTAAGGTGGGCGGCGATACGGCGAAATATGCGCTGGACAATAAGCTGGTGGATGAGCTGGCGACCTCCACGGAAGTGGAAAAGGCGCTGACCAAACAGTTTGGCTGGAGCAAAGCGGATAACAATTACCGGGCGATCAGCTATTACGACTACAACGTGAAGACGCCGTCTGACCAGGGTTCCGCCATCGCGGTAATCTTCGCCAACGGCGCCATCATGGACGGTGAAGAGACCCCGGGCAACGTCGGCGGCGATACCACCGCAGCGCAAATTCGCGATGCGCGCCTCGATCCGAAAATTAAGGCCATCGTTCTGCGCGTAAACAGCCCGGGCGGCAGCGTAACCGCTTCGGAAATCATTCGTGAAGAGCTGGCGGCAGCCAAAGCCGCCGGTAAACCGGTAGTGGTCTCGATGGGCGGCATGGCGGCGTCCGGCGGCTACTGGATCTCCACCCCAGCGGATTACATCGTGGCGAACCCAAGCACCCTCACCGGCTCCATTGGCATCTTTGGGGTGATCAACACCGTGGAAAATACCCTCGGGTCGATTGGCGTCCACACCGACGGCGTCGCCACGTCGCCGCTGGCGGATGTCTCCAGCACCAAAGCGCTACCGCCGGAAGTGCAGCAGCTGATGCAGTTGAGCATTGAGAATGGCTATCAGCGCTTTATCACCCTGGTGGCTAACGCCCGTAAGAGCACGCCGGAGAAAATCGACCAGATCGCCCAGGGCCACGTCTGGACCGGGGAAGATGCTAAAGCCAACGGCCTGGTCGACAGCCTCGGCGACTTCGACGACGCGGTGGCCAAAGCCGCCGAGCTGGCGAAGCTGAAAACCTGGCACCTCAACTACTATCAGGAAGAGCCGACCTTCTTCTCGATGGTGCTGGACAGCCTGACCGGCTCGGTACGTGCCTCGCTGCCGGCGGCCATTCAGGCCTGGCTGCCTGCGCCGGTCGCCGCGGCGGCCGAGACGGTGAAAGCGGAGAGCGACAAGCTGGCGGCGTTTAACGACCCGCAGAATCGCTATGCCTTCTGCCTGACCTGCGCTAACATCCGTTAATACGCAGCGGCTGCCCCGTCTCCCGGGGCAGCCTTTTTCCCTCTCCTGCCAACACTGCCACAAAGCCCGCGACCGACGCTGTATTTTTTCCTGCGTCTCTTTATACTGCGCCTGTCTACGACCAACCTAAGCGATGCTATGCAAAAAAAATCGATTTACGTTGCCTACACCGGTGGGACCATCGGTATGCAGCGCTCTGAACACGGCTATGTACCCGTTTCCGGCCATCTGCAGCGTCAGCTGGCGCTGATGCCGGAGTTCCATCGTCCGGAGATGCCGGACTTCACGATCCATGAATACCATCCGCTGATGGATTCATCCGATATGACCCCCGAGGACTGGCAGCACATCGCCGACGATATCCGCAGCCATTATGAGGAGTATGATGGCTTTGTGATCCTCCACGGAACCGACACCATGGCGTTTACCGCCTCGGCGCTGTCGTTCATGCTGGAAAACCTTGGCAAGCCGGTCATTGTGACAGGGTCACAAATTCCGCTGGCCGAGCTGCGTTCCGATGGTCAGATTAACCTGCTCAACGCCCTGTACGTCGCCGCCAACTATCCGATTAACGAAGTGGCGCTGTTCTTCAACAATCGACTGTTCCGCGGCAACCGCACCACCAAAGCCCATGCCGACGGCTTCGACGCTTTCGCCTCGCCAAACCTTGCCCCGCTGCTGGAGGCCGGGATCCATATTCGCCGTCTCGGTACTCCGCCGGCGCCGCAGGGCAGCGGAGAGCTTATCGTGCACCCCATCACTCCGCAGCCGATTGGCGTGGTGACGATTTACCCCGGCATCTCCGCCGACGTGGTGCGTAATTTTCTGCGCCAACCGGTGAAAGCGCTGATCCTCCGCTCCTATGGCGTCGGCAATGCCCCACAGAATGGCGAGTTTATTCAGGTGCTGGCGGAAGCCAGCCAGCGCGGTATTGTGGTGGTCAATCTGACGCAGTGCATGTCCGGAAAGGTGAACATGGGCGGCTATGCCACCGGCAACGCCCTCGCCCAGGCGGGGGGTCATCAGTGGTTTCGATATGACGGTGGAAGCGACGCTGACCAAGCTACACTATCTGCTTAGCCAGCAGCTGGACGTTGACGCCATTCGCGCGGCGATGCAGCAAAATCTGCGTGGCGAACTCACCCCCGACGAGGCTTAAGGAGGACGTATGGCACATCGAGCGCTGTTACTGGTTGATTTGCAGAACGACTTTTGCGCCGGCGGCGCGCTGGCGGTTCCAGAAGGCGACAGTACCGTCGAGGTAGCCAATGCGCTTATCGACTGGAGCCTGGCGCGCGGCGAGCCCATCGTCGCCAGCCAGGACTGGCATCCGGCGGATCACGGCAGTTTCGCCAGCCAGCACCAGGTGGAACCCTACACCGAGGGCGAGCTGGACGGCCTGGCGCAAACTTTCTGGCCGGATCACTGCGTGCAGCACAGCGAAGGCGCGGCGCTGCATCCGCTGCTCAAGCAGCAGGCGATCGCCGCTGTGTTCCACAAAGGGCAAAACCGGATCATCGACAGCTATAGCGCTTTCTTTGACAACGGTCACCGGCAGAAAACCGAACTGGACGGCTGGCTGCGTGGTCAGGGGATCGTGGAGCTGACCGTTCTCGGCCTCGCCACCGATTACTGCGTTAAGTTCACCGTGCTGGATGCCCTGGCGCTGGGCTACGCGGTCAACGTCATCACCGACGGCTGTCGCGGCGTAAATCTGCAGCCGCAGGACAGCAGCCAGGCGTTTATGGAGATGGCCGCCGCGGGCGCCACGCTCTATACCCTCGACGACTGGCGGGAAACTCAGGCCTGATCCCTCCCCCCGGCGCCCTCGCGCCGGGTCTTCTTCTGCCGCCTCGCTATTGTCCATAAATTGAACTCTCTCGCAGTTTCAACAGGTTATTGCTGCTAGTCTGGCAAGGCTGCTTTTTTCGCCACGCCATTTCCGTGGCGTGGTTATTTTTATGTCAAAGAGGAACCACTATGAAACGTTTGCCCTTGCTGGCAGCTTTGCCCTTGCTTTGCGCTTCCGCGCTCTCTGCCCAACCGCTGATGTCCGTCGGCTATTTTAACGGCGGCGGCGACGTCACCGCCGGGCCGGGCGGTGATATCGATAAGCTGGACGTCCGGCAGATCACCCATCTCAACTACTACGTTTGGCCTTATCTATAACGATGAAAAGACGAGACCAATGCGGCCCTGAAGGATCCTGCTCATCTGCACGAGATCTGGCTGTCGCCGAAGGTGCAGGCGGATCTGCAAAAGCTCCCCGCCCTGCGTAAACAGAATCCGGACCTCAAAGTCCTGCTGTCGGTCGGCGGCTGGGGCGCGCGTGGTTTCTCCGGCGCGGCGGCGACCGCAGAAAGTCGCGCCGTCTTTATTCGTTCCGCGCAGAAAATCATCCAGCAATATGGTCTGGACGGCATTGACCTCGACTGGGAGTTTCCGGTCAACGGCGCCTGGGGACTGGTGGCCAGCCAGCCGGCTGACCGCGACAACTTCACTGCCCTGCTGAAATCGCTGCGTGAGGCAGTCGGTGAGCAAAAGCTGGTGACTATCGCCGTGGGCGCCAATGCCGAGAGCCCGAAAAGCTGGGTGGACGTCAAAGCGGTGGCCCCGGTGCTGAACTACATCAACCTGATGACCTACGACATGGCCTACGGCACGCAGTACTTCAACTCGAATCTGTATGACTCCAGCCACTGGCCGACGGTCGCCGCAGCGGATAAATACAGCGCCGATTTTGTGGTCAACAATTACCTGGCCGCCGGGCTTAAACCCAGCCAGATGAACCTCGGGATTGGTTTTTATGGCCGGGTACCGAAACGGGCGGTCGAGCCGGGGATTGACTGGACGAAAGCGGATGCGCAAAACAATCCGGTCACCCAGCCCTATTTTGGGCCACAACAGATCGCGCTGTTTGCCTCGCTGGGCTATGACCTGAGCAAAGACACCTACGTGAAATACAATGATATCGTGGGCAAACTGCTCAACGATCCGCAAAAGCGTTTTACCGAGCACTGGGACGATGAGGCGAAGGTTCCGTGGCTGTCGGTGCAGTCTGCGGAGGGCAAGCCGCTGTTCGCCCTCTCCTATGAGAACCCGCGCTCGGTAGCCATTAAGGCGGACTATATCAAGGCGAAGGGCCTCGCCGGGGCCATGTTCTGGGAATATGGCGCCGATGACCAGAATCAGCTGGCCCGTCAGCTGGCGGAATCGCTGGGGATTAAACACTAATCATGGCTGTTCCGCCGCATCGTCGGCACCGGGAGGCGTGACGCAGGCAGCATCGCCTGCAATGCAGGTATATCGCGCCGCCCGGGATAGGTTATGATGCCTGTTATCCGCTGCGCCAGGGGTTGGCGCAGCTTAACCGTTTGACAGGAGGCAGGGGGCCATGGCCTATATCCCCAAAAATTACGCACGTCTGGAAGTGGGTTACCGCGAAAAGGCGCTCAAGCTTTTTCCCTGGGTGTGCGGACGCTGCTCACGGGAGTTTGTCTACTCCAATCTGCGCGAGCTGACGGTGCACCACATCGATCACGACCACTCCAATAACCCGGAAGATGGCAGCAACTGGGAGATGTTGTGCCTGTACTGTCACGATCACGAACATTCCAAGTACACCGAAGCCGATCAGTATGGCTCCACGGTGGTGGCAGGAGAAGATGCGCAAAAGAGCGTCGGCGAGGCCACCTACAACCCGTTTGCCGATCTGAAAGCGATGATGAACAAAAAGTAAGCGAAGCGGCTGACCGCCGGACGCGGTCATTCGACATGACGCCATCCGGCGCGCGGTTACCCGACGCCGGAACGTCTCACCGCCGGCCGGCGGTTTATTGCAGTTTAACGGTGGCGATCGGCTTCGGCACGATGCCAAAATCCTCTTTCAGCTGCTGTTTGCTCTTCATTACCATCTGCCCGCTGGTGTCGATGGTCATGTGCTGGGCGTCGGTGTTATACCGGGCCTGCCAGAGCATCACCAGCTGCAGGCTATTTTCCTTCTGCTCCGGCGTCAGCGCGACGCCATCCGGCCATTTTCCCAGCTCTACCGCCGTCGCCAGACGCTGATACACTTCCGGCGTCATACTGTCGATAATTTGCTCAATGTCCATCTTCCGCTCACCTCCGCCTGGAATAATTTGCTGAATCGTTTCTTCAACCCTTGATTTGCTCGCCATTTTGCTCATCGGTGAAGCTCAGCGATGCCGAGTTGACACAATAGCGCTCGCCGGTCGGCTGCGGACCATCCGGAAACACGTGGCCGAGATGGGCATCACAGTTTCCGCAACGGATCTCAATGCGCTGCATGCCGTGCGAATTGTCGGTCAGATAGCGAATGGCCTCCGCGCTTACCGGCTCGTAGAAGCTCGGCCAGCCGCAGCCGGAGTCGTATTTAGTCTGGGAGTTAAACAGCGGCGCATCGCACACCAGGCAGTGGTACACGCCATTTTTCTTGTTGTGCAACAGCCGTCCGGTGAAAGGCGGTTCGGTGCCATGATGCTGCGTCACGTAAAACTGCATTTCGCTCAAGCCATTTTTCAGCTCTTCCGGGGTGGGTTTATTCGCCATGGGCTTACATCTCGCTTTGCAATGGACTACTTTCGCTCCAATTCTAACAAAACATTAACAATGAAGCGTACACTTTTGTTCTAAACTTATCCGGTGCCCACAGGCAGCCAGATAATTGTGACTTAAATCACGTTTTTATCTTAAATGCCCTTTAAAATTCCGCGCGCAGCCCCCATATGGAATTGGGCTCAAAGGGAAAGTGAGGCAAATCAATCGCGCAAAGGTCTGCTCAGGATTGATTTGTCGCAATGATTGACACGATTCCGCTTGACGCTGCGTAAGGTTTTTGTAATTTTACAGGCAACCTTTTATTCACTAACAAATAGCTGGTGGAATATATGACTATCAAAGTAGGTATCAACGGTTTTGGCCGTATCGGTCGCATTGTTTTCCGTGCTGCTCAGAAACGTTCTGACATCGAGATCGTTGCAATCAACGACCTGTTAGACGCAGAGTACATGGCTTACATGCTGAAGTATGACTCCACTCACGGTCGTTTCGACGGTACCGTTGAAGTGAAAGACGGTCATCTGGTCGTTAACGGTAAAAAAATCCGTGTTACCGCTGAACGTGACCCGGCTAACCTGAAGTGGGACGAAGTTGGTGTTGACGTTGTTGCTGAAGCAACCGGTATCTTCCTGACCGACGAAACCGCTCGTAAACACATCACCGCTGGCGCGAAAAAAGTCGTTCTGACTGGCCCGTCCAAAGACAACACTCCGATGTTCGTTCGCGGCGCTAACTTCGACGCTTACGCTGGCCAGGACATCGTTTCCAACGCTTCCTGCACCACTAACTGCCTGGCGCCGCTGGCTAAAGTTATCAACGACAACTTCGGTATCGTTGAAGGCCTGATGACCACCGTCCACGCTACCACCGCTACTCAGAAAACCGTTGATGGCCCGTCTCACAAAGACTGGCGCGGCGGCCGCGGCGCAGCTCAGAACATCATCCCGTCCTCTACCGGCGCTGCTAAAGCAGTAGGTAAAGTACTGCCAGAACTGAACGGCAAACTGACCGGTATGGCGTTCCGCGTTCCAACTCCGAACGTATCTGTTGTTGACCTGACCGTTCGTCTGGAAAAAGCAGCGTCCTACGAAGAAATCAAGAAAGCCATCAAAGCCGCTTCTGAAGGCGCTATGAAAGGCGTTCTGGGTTACACCGAAGACGACGTTGTTTCTACCGACTTCAACGGCGAAGTTTGCACTTCCGTGTTCGATGCTAAAGCGGGTATCGCACTGAACGACAACTTCGTGAAACTGGTTTCCTGGTACGACAACGAAACCGGCTACTCCAACAAAGTTCTGGATCTGATTGCCCACATCTCCAAATAAGTTGAGATGAAAAAGTAATCTGTAAGAGCGACTTCGGTCGCTCTTTTTTTGTCTGCAGAGATAGGATTGCACAATGATAAATAAAATTTTTGCTCTCCCGGTGAATGAAACCATTTCTCCCGTGATCTCCCGTCGCCAGCTGGACGACCTGGAGCTGATTGTCATCGACCATCCGCAGGTGAAAGCCTCTGTGGCGCTGCAGGGGGCGCACCTGCTCTCCTGGAAACCCGCCGGTGAAGAAGAAGTTCTGTGGCTGAGCAACAACACCCCGTTTAAACAGGGCGTCGCCCTGCGCGGCGGCGTGCCGATTTGCTGGCCCTGGTTTGGTCCTTCTGCGCAGCAAGGTCTGCCGTCGCACGGCTTTGCCCGCAATCTGCCATGGACCCTGGAAGGTCATGACGAAGACGACAGCGGCGTAATGTTGACCTTTGCGCTCCAGCACAGCGCTGAAACCATGAAGCTCTGGCCGCACGAGTTCACCCTCTATGCCCGCTTTAAGCTGGGCAAGACCTGTGAAATCGAGCTGGAAGCCCACGGTGAATTCGAGACCACCTCTGCCCTGCACAGCTATTTCAACGTCGGCGATATCGCGGCGGTGAAGGTGAGCGGTCTTGGCGAGCGCTATATCGATAAAGTGAACAATGCCGAAGAAGGCGTTCTGAGCAACGGCGTGCAGACCTTCCCTGACCGCACCGATCGCGTCTATCTCAACGCCGACAGCTGCAGCGTGATCCATGACGACGCGCTAAACCGCACTATCGACGTGGTGCATCATCATCAGCACAATGTGGTGGCCTGGAACCCGGGCCCGGCGCTGTCCGTCAGCATGGGCGATATGCCGGACGATGGCTACAAAACCTTTGTTTGCGTCGAAACCTGCTGCGTAACCCAGCCGCAGAAAGCCAGCGAAGAGACGCCCTCTCGCCTGGCGCAAACCATCAGCGTGAAAAAACGCTAATAGCAAAAGCCCCGTTGGTAACGGGGCTTTTGTTTTTCTTTGCCGTGAACGATGGGTTAAACCATATCCAGCCGGGTTTTTCGCTGCGGCGGCGGATAGAGGCGGTCCAGCTGCGCGAGCTCTTCCCCACTAAGGACGATGTCGAGCGCTGCGGCATTCTGCACCACATGCTCAATACTGGCCGCTTTCGGGATCGCCAGCACTCCCGGATGACGAATCACCCAAGCGAGCAGCAGTTGCGCTACCGTAATCCCCCGCGCGTTAGCCATATTAATGATATCGCTATGCTGAAAAAGTCCATCGCGTAAGCGCCCCGCCTGCGCCAGCGGGCAGTAGGCCATCACCGGCAGACTGTGCTGCTGGCACCAGGGCAGGAGATCGTATTCAATGCCCCGCGATGCGAGATGGTAGAGCACCTGGTTGGTTGCACAGTGCTCGCCATCCGCCGTCCGCCACAGCGCCTGCATATCCTCGGTGTCCAGATTAGAGACGCCCCAGCGGCGGATCTTGCCCTCGGCCACCAGCTTCTCCATCGCCTCAACCGTCTCCTGCAGCGGGATATCCCCGCGCCAGTGCAGGAGATACATGTCCAGATAGTCGGTCTGCAGCCGGCGCAGGCTGTTTTCACAGGCGCGGTGCATCGCCGCTTTGCCGGCATGCCAGGGATAGACTTTGGAGACCAGCACTACCCGGTCACGCAGACCGCGGATCGCCTGGCCCACCACTTCCTCCGCCCCGCCGTCGGCGTACATTTCCGCCGTATCGATCACCGTCAGTCCATGGTCGATGCCCGCCCGCAGTGCAGCCACTTCCTGCTGACGCTGCGCCGCATGTTCGCCCATATACCAGGTGCCCAGCCCGATGGCCGGCACTGCCGCCTGCTCGCCGAAGCGTACTGATTTTTTTTCACCATCTTCTTCTCCTTAACCGTATGCACCACCATAAAGCAAAACAGGGCGCAAGGCCCTGTTTTGATGCATGAAGCGCACTGTAAGAATGCACAATCAGAAGGTGTAGGTGATCCCGGTGGAGATCAGACCGCTCCAGGATTTATCCACCATCGGACTGTCGGTAATTTCATCCGACAGACGCGTGTAGCGCGCCACGCCGTAAACGCTCCAGTCACCAAGGAAGCGATAGTTAGCCGACAGTTCCAGATACGGGTTCCAGCTACTGTCCGGGTCATAGCTGCGCATGCCGCTGCGGCGCGACTCGTGCCGGGAGACGCCATAGTAGTATTCGTTCTGATTGTCGCTGTTCCACTCCACGCCAATACCCGGCGTCAGCGTCAGGTTACCGTTGGTGTAACGGTACAGCCAGGCGAGATCCCAGTTAATACCGTTGCTGTTATCCAGCGTATCGCCGGCAATCGTCGTGCGCAGGAAGCCATAGGGCGTGTTGTGGACATAAGAAAGACCGGCCATCACGGTCGATTTACGTTTATCCAGTCGACGCATCTGCTCGCTGTCGCTGTCGCCCGGCTTGAAGTACATTGGCGACCAGTAGGCCGTAATCGACAGTTTATCGTTGGTGTCATTCCACAGGTAGTAACCCCCGCCCAGACCGTGGAACCAGAAGTTTTCGCTCTCATAACTAATGACCGGCACCGGATAGACATCCGCATCATATTGCTTATACGGATGCTCAACGACCCCTACGCCAGCCCCAAGAGTGAACTTCCCGTCGGCATGCGCCGCGCTGGCGGACGTCGCTATCAGCACGCCGAGTGCCAGAAGTTTGATTTTAGTCACAATCCATATTCCCGTTGTCAAATAATCAGCCCGTGCAGTGTACCGTCGTAGGTCTCATGCCTCAAATTCTTTACCCGATATGACACAAATCGTTCACTTTGCCACCCTTCTCTTACCATCCGGTGACAGCCCGATGACAACTTTGCGTCCCAACGAATCAAAAAGCGTCATGTTCAGGATGAGTTATTGATATGTCATGAAATTGATTTTCTGCGCCATGCAAGATTTCTAAATGCATCTACGCTTAAATTTAGAAGGTGTAATTGCCGGGCACATTCACGCTACCCCACCCGCAACCTGGCATAAGGGTTGCTGGATACCAGGAGAGCGATGTTCAGCTTATGTCTTCCGGGAGCCTCTACTATTCATATGAACGGCTCTTAACCTGTGCTAAAAAACGAAAGGACGGCATACCATGAATATATTCGATCACTATCGCCAGCGCTACGAAGCTGCCAAGGACGAAGAGTTCACACTGCAGGAGTTTCTTACCATCTGCCGGCAAGATCGCAGTGCCTATGCCAATGCGGCAGAACGTCTGTTGATGGCCATTGGTGAACCCGTCATGGTTGATACGGCTCTCGAGCCGCGGCTATCCCGTCTCTTTTCAAACCGGGTTATCGCACGCTATCCGGCATTTGAAGAGTTTTACGGTATGGAAGACGCCATTGAGCAGATCGTTTCCTACCTCAAGCATGCCGCCCAGGGGCTGGAAGAGAAGAAACAGATCCTCTATCTGCTGGGGCCGGTGGGCGGTGGTAAATCGTCGCTGGCTGAACGGCTGAAAGCGCTGATGCAGCGCGTGCCCATCTATGTGCTGAGCGCCAACGGCGAACGCAGTCCAGTCAACGATCACCCGCTGTGCCTGTTCAATCCGCAGGAAGATGCGCAGATCCTCCAGAAAGAGTATGGCATCCCGACCCGCTATCTCGGCACCATTATGTCGCCGTGGGCGGCCAAGCGCCTGCACGAGTTTGGCGGCGATATCACTAAATTCCGCGTGGTTAAAGTCTGGCCATCGATTCTCGAGCAGGTTGCCATCGCCAAAACCGAACCGGGTGATGAAAACAACCAGGATATTTCAGCGCTGGTCGGTAAGGTGGATATCCGTAAGCTGGAACACTATGCGCAGAACGACCCGGACGCCTACGGCTACTCCGGTGCGCTGTGCCGCGCCAACCAGGGGATTATGGAGTTCGTCGAGATGTTTAAAGCGCCGATTAAGGTGCTGCATCCGCTGCTGACCGCCACCCAGGAAGGTAACTATAACGGCACCGAAGGGATCTCCGCCCTGCCGTTTAACGGGATCATCCTTGCTCACTCCAACGAATCGGAATGGGTGACCTTCCGTAATAACAAGAACAATGAGGCCTTCCTCGACCGCGTCTATATCGTCAAGGTGCCTTATTGCCTGCGTATCTCCGAAGAGATCCGCATCTATGAAAAACTGCTCAACAACAGTGAGCTGACCCATGCGCCCTGCGCCCCGGGCACCCTGGAAACGCTGGCGCGCTTTTCGATTCTGTCGCGCCTTAAAGAGCCGGAAAACTCGAGCATCTACTCGAAGATGCGGGTCTATGACGGCGAAAGTCTGAAAGATACCGACCCGAAAGCGAAGTCCTATCAGGAGTATCGCGATTACGCCGGGGTTGATGAAGGGATGAACGGGCTCTCCACCCGCTTTGCCTTTAAGATCCTGTCTCGGGTATTTAACTTCGACCACGTCGAGGTGGCCGCTAACCCGGTGCATCTGTTCTATGTGCTGGAGCAGCAGATTGAGCGCGAACAGTTCCCACAGGAGCAGGCCGAGCGCTATCTGGAATTCCTCAAAGGCTATCTGATCCCGAAATACGCCGAGTTTATCGGCAAAGAGATCCAGACCGCTTATCTGGAATCCTACTCCGAGTATGGACAGAACATTTTCGATCGCTATGTCACCTACGCTGACTTCTGGATCCAGGATCAGGAATACCGCGATCCGGACACCGGGCAGCTGTTTGACCGTGAATCGTTGAATGCCGAGCTGGAGAAAATTGAGAAGCCAGCCGGGATTAGCAACCCGAAAGACTTCCGTAACGAAATCGTCAACTTTGTGCTGCGCGCCAGAGCCAACAACAGCGGACGTAATCCGAACTGGACCAGCTATGAGAAACTGCGCACGGTTATTGAGAAGAAAATGTTCTCCAATACCGAAGAGCTGTTGCCGGTCATTTCGTTTAATGCCAAAACCTCAACCGATGAGCAGAAAAAACACGACGACTTTGTCGACCGCATGATGGAAAAAGGCTACACCCGCAAACAGGTTCGCCTGCTGTGCGAGTGGTACCTGCGGGTTCGTAAATCGTCCTGATGCGTCCAACCCGGCGGCACGCCGCCGGGTCAACTGCAGCTGAATGATGATAAGTAAAGTTGGCTAATGCAGTACAGGAGGGCATATGACCTGGTTCATAGACCGACGCCTGAACGGGAAAAACAAAAGCGCCGTCAACCGCCAGCGCTTTTTGCGCCGTTATAAGGCGCAAATTAAACAGTCGATCTCCGAGGCCATCAACAAGCGCTCGGTGACCGATATTGAGAGCGGAGAATCCGTCTCGATCCCGACGGACGATATCAACGAGCCGATGTTTCATCAGGGTCGCGGCGGCCTGCGCAACCGCGTCCACCCGGGCAACGACCATTTTGTGCAAAACGACCGCATTGAGCGCCCGCAAGGCGGTGGTGGCGGCGGCGGTAGCGGTCAGGGGCAAGCCAGCGCCGATGGTGAAGGAAAGGATGAGTTTGTCTTCCAGATCTCGAAAGATGAATACCTGGATCTGTTATTTGAAGATCTGGCCCTGCCGAACCTGAAGAAAAACCAGCACCGGCAGCTGAATGAGTTTAAAACCCATCGCGCGGGTTTTACCTCCAATGGGGTGCCAGCCAACATCAGCGTGGTACGTTCACTGCAGAACTCGCTGGCCCGCCGTACGGCGATGACCGCCGGCAAGCGTCGTGAACTGCGCGCCCTGGAGGAGGATCTGGAAGCCATCAGCCGCAGCGAACCGGTGCAACTGCTGGAGGAGGAGCGCCTGCGCAAAGAGATTGCCGAACTGCGGGCTAAAATAGAGCGGGTGCCGTTTATCGACACCTTTGATTTACGCTACAAAAATTACGAAAAACGGCCGGAGCCTTCCAGCCAGGCGGTGATGTTCTGTCTGATGGACGTCTCAGGCTCGATGGACCAGGCCACCAAAGACATGGCCAAGCGCTTTTATATCCTGCTGTATCTGTTCCTCAGCCGGACTTATAAAAACGTCGACGTGGTCTATATCCGCCACCATACCCAGGCAAAAGAGGTGGATGAGCACGAATTCTTCTATTCTCAGGAAACCGGCGGCACCATTGTCTCCAGCGCCCTGAAGCTGATGGATGAAGTAGTGCAGGCCCGCTATGACCCGGCGCAGTGGAACATCTACGCCGCCCAGGCGTCGGATGGCGACAACTGGGCCGATGACTCCCCGCTGTGCCACGAACTGCTGGCGAAGAAAATTCTGCCGGTGGTGCGTTATTACAGCTATATCGAAATTACCCGCCGGGCGCATCAGACCCTGTGGCGCGAGTATGAACACCTGCAGGCGACCTTTGATAATTTCGCCATGCAGCATATTCGCGACCAGGAGGATATCTACCCGGTATTCCGCGAACTGTTTCATAAGCAGTCATCTAAAAGTGAAGCTTAATTAAATACTCAGCCAGTGAGTCGAGTGACTTGCTGGCTGTTTTCCTCAGACACAAGGCCCGGTGGCACATCCATACATCATGTAAAACGGAAACAACGGGGCCAGGGCAACGGCGCCAAGCGAGCTAATCGTTTTGGTCTTATCATTGATTGATACCACAACGGGGTGCGCTAACTGGTAGGCGGCGGCCAGATCTGACGCGTCCGATGCAGTCCAAAATCCTGTCGCTTTAAACAACACCCCGAGGCGATCGTTATCAATTTGCACCGCATGATACTGATTCACCAGCTCGCTATGCTGCCCGGCATCCAGTTTGCGCTGATCCATCACCACCAGATATTCCGCCGTCACCTCATGTTGTTCCACGACAAAGTTAACCCGCACGCCGGAAGCCTGTTGGTGAAAGCGTTCATAAAAGGTCTTATAACGCTGATATTCCTGAGGCACACCGTCACGGACAAAGCGGTAACTGTATTTCGCTGAGCTGGCGACAATACCGGACTCTGTGGGTTTCATCGCCACAATGGTATCCCGAGGCGGCAAGTTTGGCGTGCTGGTACATCCTGCGAGTATCGCCACCACCACCAGCGATAAGACATATTTCATCATTTTCAGCCGTTCCTGTTCGCGATTTTCTCTATGACATCTGGCGTTTTTTTAACACTCCAGGTACAAATCCCTAACCCTGTGTATCATAACTGCCTAATCTGCTTCAAACATTCGCGCGATCGTCAGCGTTGAACTGTTTCTACTCTCAGGAGCCTGCTATGACCCCTTTTTATCAATTGACGGCTACCCGCCTGCGCGGCCAGCCCCTCTCCATGGCTGACTATGCTGGCAAGGTGGTTCTGGTGGTGAATACGGCCAGCCATTGTGGCTTCACACCGCAATACGCTGGCCTGGAAGCGCTCTACAAAAAGTACGCGGCTCAGGGGCTGGTAGTGCTTGGTTTCCCGTGCAACCAGTTTGGTAAGCAGGAACCCGGCGGTGCGGATGAAATCGAGCAGACTTGTCACGTTAACTACGGCGTGAGCTTCCCGATGTTTGAGAAAGTGGACGTCAACGGCCCCGCCGCACACCCGCTGTTTCGTTATCTGAAACAAGCGTTGCCCGGCGTGCTCGGCGGACGGATCAAGTGGAATTTCACCAAGTTCCTCATCGGTCGCGACGGCACACCCCTCACGCGTTTTGCGCCGTTCACGACGCCGGAGAAAATGGAAGCCTCCATTGTCGCGGCCCTCACGCGCTGAGTGTTCCCATCATGCCACGTTCACCCAGCGGCGGCTGGCTGCCCATACAAGGTAGACGTCGCTCTCACGCAGCCAGCAACCGCCTGCTGCTGGCCAATCTTCCACCTGCCCGGTCATCAGCCTACAGCGGCGACACGGCCTCGACTTCATGCTGAAACACATAGGGGTCGGAGAGGAGTTCGAATGCTTCGTCGTCCGGATAGGTGACCGCGACGTGATAGTCTTCGCCAGCGAAGGCTTTGACCGCCGCGAGATCCTGCCAGTAGGTGGCAAGAAAGAAATGCGCCCATTCGCCCTGGTTTTCCTGGCGCACCAGCGCCCCCCGGTTGCCGGCGATGCTCTGAGCGTGTTCCACGCCGGTCCGCTCGAGGTGGCGGGCAAACCCCTCAGCATGTTGCAATGGCACACAGCCGTGCCAGGTCCTGACAATCATTTGCGTTCTCCTGTGGTGATAAACGTCTCACCCTAACATCGACAGGCATTTCTGGGGGAGCGCAACAATGCCGCGCTGGCAACAACACAAAATTATTTTGCCGGACGGGGATATCCTCTCACTCTGCAGTATTTTCGACTGCGGGGCAGCATTGGGCCGAATATTGCGCGGCGAGTATCACTGTTAGCTGGCGCGGAAAAAATCGTGGCTCGTCAGCCTCGGGCAGTCTTATCGATACACGCCCAAGCCGCGCCCCTTCAGGGCATCGCCAGCCGATCTTGATGGTCCGCAAAGAGAGCGATGAGATGGTCGGCGAGAACCCGCACGCGTCTGGATCCGGCCAGGTCAGAATGCATCACCAGCCAGAGGGTCTGATCCGCGCCGATCTCCGGCTGCAGGCACTGCAGGCCGCTGGCCCGCGCCATAAAGTGCGGCAGGACGCCCAATCCGAGGCCCGCGGATACTGCGGAAACCTGGGCCACGAGCGTATTGGCTTCGACTTTACACGGCCGGCCGCGCAGGGTGCGCGTGATCCATTGGGCGGCCGGCAGGTGCTGGTGAGTTTCCGGCCACCCCACAAAGTCCGCCTCGCTCAGCGACAGGCCGTCCGCGCCGACCAGACAGTCGGCGGCGCCATAGACGCCAAACCCCACCGTCCCCAGCCGCTTTAACGTCAGATGCCCGGCCTCAGGCTTGACCATGCGGATCGCCAGATCGGCATCCCGACGGTGCAGGTTCACCGGCTGCACGCCGCTCAGCACCTCCACCCGCAGCTCGGGATAATGGTCCAGGAGCCCTTTCAGGGAGGGCAGAATAAAATGCGTGGCCAGGTTATCCGAGGTGGCCAGACGGACAACCCCGGCGACATGCCCCTGCAGTTGCGCCGCTTCGCCGAACGCCAGGCCAGCGTATTCCAGCGCCTCCGCCCGCGCGAGCAGGGCTTCGCCATCGTCGGTCAGGCGGTAGCCGCTCTGATGGCGGCTGAAGAGCGGAACGTTCAACGCCTGCTCCAGCCGATCCAGCCGGCGGGAGACCGTGGCAATCCCCATGTTCATCTTGTCGGCGGCGCCGCTCAGCGTTCCCGCCCGGGCGATGGCGAGGAAGATGCGCGCATCATCCCAATGAAATTCTGCTGTCATCTCTTTTCCGTTTATGGAAAACGGCTCTCCGTTTTCTGCTCTTTTTTATCAGTTTCGCAGGGATGATACTGCACGCCACTCGCGGAGACAACCAGGCCATCTGGTCGCCTGCTCTCTCCTCACCTGAACGTCCGTGCACCGCGCGGAACGCTCCTTTCCTAAGGATACGCCTGATATGAAAGAGATTGCTTTACCCCTCCACCCGGCGCCGGCGCGCGTCTGGATTGCCGTCGTTGCGCTCGGGATCTGCGCCTTTTCGATCGTCACCAGCGAACTGGCGCCGGTGGGCATGCTCAGCGCCCTGGCGGCGGACTTTCACCAGACGGAATCCGGCGTGGGCCTCGCCGTCACCGCCTATGGCTGGGTAGGCGCCCTGGCGGCTCTGCTTTCCGGCGCAATGCCGGCGCGTATTTCCCGCAAGGCGCTGCTGGTCGGGCTGATGCTGATCCTCGCGTTTTCCTGCCTCGCCGCAACCCGGTCTTATTCGATGTTCGCCCTGATGAGCGCCCGCATGATTGGCGCCCTGGCGCATGGCGCCTTCTGGGCCTTAATTGGCCTTGTCGCCGCGCAGCTGGTGCCGCCGCACCGGCTGGGGCTGGCCACGGCGATCATTTTTGGCGGCGTGTCAGCGGCAAGCGTAGTGGGGGTGCCGCTGGCGAGCTTTATCGCCACCCTGGCGGGCTGGCGACCCGCGTTTATGTCGATGGCCTTGCTGTCACTAGCCGCCGCTGCGGTGCTGTGCTCGACGCTGCCCCCGCTGGCCGCCCCTGCCCCCGTCAGGCTGCGTGTTTATCGCGATATCTTCCGCAATCCGCTGCTCGGTGGCCTGTATGGCGCCACGGCCTGCATCATTACCGCTCACTTTGCCGCCTTCACCTACATTGAACCGCTGCTGATAAATCTGCAGGGAGTCCCGGCGACCGCCCTCTCCGGCCTGCTGCTGCTGTCAGGGGTTTCCGGGCTGCTGGGTAACGTTATCGCGGGTAAGCTTATCGATCGTCATCTGAAGGGGCTGATTTTCGCTGCGCTGCTGCTGAGCGGGGGCGCGCTGGCGCTCCTTGGCGCCGCCCGTCTTGCGCCACTGCCGTTCTGTTTTAGCGGGCTACTGTTAGCCCTGTGGGGCGCCGGCATCGCGATTGTGTTCGTCGGCTTACAGACCTGGCTGCTGCGCAGCGCGGGCGCGGTCGCCCAGCCGGCGTCAGCCATTTATGTGGCCATTTTTAATGCCGCCATCGGCACCGGGGCGTTTGTCGGCGGCCAGCTGATCGCCTCAGCTGGCCTGTCGGGAATGGTGTGGCTGGCGGCGGGGATCATGGTGGGCAGTACGCTGCTGATCGCCCTGCTGAAAGCGCCTCTGCCCGGTCAGGTCAGTGCGGCGACGGCAGGCGCTTAGATTTGCGCCAGCCCGCCGTCGACATAGATCTCCGCGGCGTTAATAAAGCTCGACTCATCCGACGCTAAAAATACCACCGTCCGGCCAATCTCCTCCGGCTCGCCCAGCCGCCCGAGCGGTACGCCGGCCGCCAGAGCATCGAACAAGCCCTGGCGGTCCGCCTCCGCCACCAGCCCTCCCAGACCCGGGGTACGTACCGGCCCCGGGCTGACCACATTGATGCGGATCCCGCGGTCGCTAACCTCCAGCGCCCAGGAGCGCGCCAGGCTGCGTACCGCGGCCTTACTGGCGCTATAGATGCTGAAGTTAGCCGTCCCTTTTACCGCCGCCGTAGAGCCGGTCAAAATCACCGAGGCGCCGTCGGTGAGCAGCGGCAGCGCTTTTTGCACGGTGAACACCACCCCGCGCACGTTGGTGGCGAAAATTCGGTCGACGTGCGCTTCGGTGATGGCGCTCAGCGGCAGCATGTCTCCGCCGCCGGCATTGGCGAACAGCACATCCAGCCGGCCGGACTCTTCGGCAATGGTCGCAAATACCGCGTCAAGGTCGCTTAACACGGCGGCGTCGGCGCGGATCCCGCGGGCGGCGGGCCCGATGAATCTTACCGCCGCATCCAGCTCCTCCTGACGGCGGCCGGTGATGTACACCTTCGCGCCCTGCTCCGCCAGCGCTTTCGCCGACGCCAGGCCAATCCCGGCGCTGCCGCCGGTGACTAACGCCACTTTATCCGCAAGTTTTTTGCTCATGGTGCATTTCCTTGGTTAGAGTATAAACAGGCCAGGCTCGCGAACGCGCCCCGCCGGGTATGGAAAGCACTGTAATCGTCCCGGCGAGGCGGAAAAATGGCCTAATCTGAAAAACACTCTTCCCCTCGGTGGATAATGACCTCCAGTAACCAGGATAAAGCGAATAATGGACCGGTTTTCAGCTCTCAAAGCCTTCACTCGCGTTGTCGAAGCCGGCAGCTTTACCCGCGCCGCGGACTCGCTGAATATGCCCAACGCCACCCTCAGCAAAACCATTCAGCAACTGGAAGCGCATCTTGGGGTTTCCCTCCTGCAGCGCACCACGCGGCGTATCACCGTGACGCCGGAAGGACGGGAGTACTATGAAAAAGCCCGCTGTCTGCTGGAAGACCTGGAAGAGATCGACGCGTCTTTCAATACCGCCCGCAATAAGCCGAAGGGCCATCTACGGATCGCCATCGGCGGGTCGACCGCGTGCGATGTGCTGATCCCGCTGCTGGCGGACTTTATAACCTCCTGGCCGGATATCCGTATCGATTTGCAGGTGGCCGATAAGCCCGCGGACCTCATCAGCGGCAATATTGACTGCGCCATCCGCGGCGGTCCGATGGAAGACTCGACGCTGATCGCCCGTAAAATCGGCGAGGCGACGCTGGTCACCTGCGCCACCCCGGGCTATCTTCAGCGCTACGGCACCCCCGCCTCGCCGGATGAACTACATCATGGCCACCGGCTCATCAGCTATCTGTCGCCGGCCAGCGGCAGAGCGTTTCCGTTTCGCTTTACGCGTCACGGCGTCAGCACCGAGCTGAAGACAGAGCCCCATCTCGGCATCAATGAGAGCAACGCGCATATTGCCGCCGGCGAGGCGGGCTTAGGCATTGTGCAGACCTTTACCTATTCGCTGAAACCGGCGCTGGCGAGCGGCGAACTGGTGGAGATCCTCAGCGCCTGGCGCCCGACCCCCTATCCTTTTCACGTTGTCTATGCCCGGCACCGGCACGTCCCGCCCCGGCTCCGCGTCTTTATTGACTGGCTGGCGGCGGTTTTTCCGGCCGCGGTGCAGGGATAGCGCGCGTTATCTGACGCGGAGCAGGTCGCCGTATCGCGTGGTGTAGCGCGGCGAGAGCATCTCTCGCTTCATCTGCCACTGCTGCTGGATCCCCTGGCCGGCAAAATAGAGCGCCCCCCTGCCGTTTTTCGCATTCAGCTGATCGAGAACCTGCATCAGTCTGGCGCTGTTTTGCCGCGGAGCAAGCTCGTCGAACAGATTCAGCTGGGCGACGCCCTGGCTGTAGAAATCGCCGAGCATCACGCCGGCCTTCTGATAGCGATGCCCCGCTTTCCAGATGGCATCCAGACAGCTCGTCGCCGCGGCGATAATATCCCGGGAGTCCTGGGTCGGCGTCAGCAGCTTTAGCGAGGCGCTGTTGCCGTAATAGGGTTCATTCAGCGCGAAGGGGCTGGTTTTGACAAAGGCGGAGACGAACCGGCAGTACTGATGCTCACCGCGCAGCTTTTCTGCTGCCCGCGCGGCATAGCTGCAGATCGCCTGGCGCATATCCTCATAGGCCGTAATCCGATCCCCGAACGAGCGGCTGCAGATAATTTCCTGCTTAGCGGGGGCAAACTCCTCCAGCGCCAGGCAAGGCTCGCCGCGCAGCTCCCGTACCGTTCGTTCGAGCACCACCGTGAAGTGCTTGCGGATAAAGCGGATATCACTCTCCGCCAGCTGGAGTACCGTGCCGATCCCCATCGCTTCAAGCTTTTTGCCGATCCGCCGCCCGATGCCCCAGACCTCGCTCACCGGCAGCAGCGCCATCAGCTTTCGCTGCCGCTGCGGGCAGGACAAGTCCACTACCCCGCCCGTCTGCCGCGGCCACTGCTTCGCCGCGTGGTTGGCCAGCTTCGCCAGGGTTTTGGTCGGGGCGATGCCAACGCCCAGCGTCAGATGGGTACGCTGCAGCACCGTGGCACGGATTTCGCGGCCAAAATCGGTCAGATCTCTGCAATGACGCACACCGCTGACATCGCAAAAGGCCTCATCGATACTGTAAATTTCGCAGCGCGGGGTGAGCTCTTCCAGGGTGGCCATCACCCGGCTGGACATGTCGGCATACAGCTCATAATTACTGCTAAACGCCACGACGCCGTGGCGAAGAAACGCAGCCTTCTGCTTAAAGTAGGGTTCGCCCATTTTCACAAACGGCTTCGCCTCCGCCGAGCGGGCGATCACGCAGCCGTCGTTGTTCGACAGCACCACCACCGGCCGCCCCTTCAGGTCTGGCCGGAAGGCGGTCTGACAGCTGGCATAGAAGGCGTTCACATCACAATGCGCGAACATGATCAGCCCGCCGCCTTGATGATGTAGGTTACGACGCCGAAAATATCGAGCGTCTCCTCGCGGCCGACCACGATGGGCGAATAGGCCGGGTTCATCGGGTTAAGCTGCACCCGCGGCAGAAGCTGCAGCTTCTTTACCGTAAACTCGCCGCCGACGGCGGCAATCACGATATCGCCATGCTCCGCTTTACGCGCGCTGTCCACCACCAGCAAATCGCCTTCGTCAATGCCGGCATCGATCATGCTGTCGCCAGCGGCTTTGACAAAATAGGTCGCGCTGGGATGCTGCACCAGCAGCTCGTTGAGGTCGATTCGCTTCTCAACATAGTCCTGAGCCGGGCTGGGAAAGCCGCACTGCACCAGGTCGGCAAAAAAGGGAAAGGAGACAATCTGACGTAGCTCAACCGGCGTGTAAACGTTCATTTTTCAACCCACCACACAATACTGAATATATATACAGTAGTTTTGCCAATTTTACCGGTCAATATCGGCTCCAGCTATCAATCGCCAGCACTGAAATAACTCCTTGATGTCAATAGGGGTCTTCTTCAGCGCCAGCGAACCGTTTGCTGCTTTTGCGCGCAGCCCGCCCGCCGCGCGAGGTGGTAGATGCGCAGCGCCGCGGCATTCGCTTGACACTGTGCATTAATACAGTAAAACTATCGCCCGCGATCAGCATACAGAGGACAGAAGATGTTTGTGGAACTGATTTATGACAAGCGCAATTTTGCCGGGCTGCCGGGCGCCAGAGAGGCCATTCTTAACGAGCTGACCAAACGCATGCAGCGCATTTTCCCGGAGGCGGAAGTGCGGGTGAAGCCGATGATGACGCTGCCGGCGATCAACACCGACGCCAGCAAGCATGAAAAAGAGCTGATCAGCCGCACGGTGCAGGAGATGTTTGAAGAGGCGGATATGTGGCTCACTGAAGAGTGATCCCGCCCGTCAGTCGCGGCGACCACCTCTTTAAGAGCTTTCCCGGATGTGGCAGAGCCGCGGGCAACAGTACAATAGCGGCGGTTGCAGACTGGCAATGCAACCTTCGCTCACCTGCTGGCTCTTGCATACGGCCAGCAGGTGAGCCCTACCTGTCTCCCCTCATCGCCTCACAGCGTCTCCGGTAGCGCCGCTATAATTCTATCCACTAGCCCGCGATGCTGATGGACCTTCCCGCATTTAACAATGATCTGCCTGGCGTTGTCATAGCCCGGGGCCCACAGCCGGTTATTAAGCAGAACGTCCTTATAGACCGCGATCAGCGGTTTGTTCCACGCCGCCGCCATGTGCACCACCGAGGTGTCCGGGGAGATAATCAGCTCCGCCTGGGCGATCAGCGCCATCGCATGGTGTAACGTGTTAAATGGGTTAATCACCACCTCCGGCGGCAGCGGGATGCGGATCTCGCGCCGGTGATCGAGCAGAATAACCGCGCTCCCCGGGTGGCGGGCCAGCAGTTTGTCGAGCAGTTCCGCCAGCTGCGTCTGCGAGAGACTGCGGTCGGCATGGCCGGCAAAAATATTAATCACCACCGCTTTTCCGCTTAGCGACGCCAGATACTGCGCCACCTCCTGCATAATCGGCCCGGGCACCGCCAGGTCGTAAGCGTCCAGCCCGCGGGTGTCCAGTTGGAGATAATCGGCGATCAGCTCGAACGTTTTCGTCACGTGCCAGCGCTGGCAGTCAAAATCAAAAGAGTGGGAGTAGTGCTTAATCGATGGCCATTTATTAAACCCGAGCACTGATTTGGCTTTTATTTGTCGGAAAAGCCGCAGGCGATGCACGGGAATATCGAACAGCGAAGGATCAATAATAATATCGTACTTATTATTAGCCAGTTCATTAATAACGTCGCGAGGAACGTTATGATTAAATTTACGCAAAAAATCGGCGGACGTGACCGGGTCAGCTTCATAAATATGGCGGATCCGCGGGTTATAACGCATCACCTGGCTGTTAGAGGTCGTCAGCAAAAAATCAACGATATAGCCTGACTGATGCAGGCATTTCACCAGCGCGGAATCCACCACTACATCGCCGACCGCCCCCTCATTGCGCATCAACAGGACGGTTTTCGCAGACGACAAATCTACCGGCTGACGGCGTCGGCGATCCCAGAGCGCTTTCGCCACCCCCACCCGCAGGGCATTACGTACTTTCTTAGTAAAGTAATTCCGCCGTCTGTTGAGCTCCCTTATTTTATTAAATTTCTTGCGTGGGGAACCCTGCATGGTTGCATCGTGCATCATCCTAACCTCATTACGGCAATTATTAATATTCTGTGTCGTCCGATAGAGACTGAGCGAAATAAAAAAAGTTCGATTGAAAATGAAAATCATTCTTTTTTTTATTTACAAAACTCATCTGCGCCTGCGGGATTGCACCACAGCACTGTGAAGTAATAATGAGCGAATGGTGAATTTCCCGGCCCACCGTTGGCAGGCCGGCGCAACAGCGCTAAGCTGGCTGCTTTATGATGTCAGGAGGACGCTATGCTTGAAGCAGTAGAAGGTAATATCCACCAGCGGCTGTGCGCGCTGCTCGACGAGCACCGGGCCCGCTACCGGGTGATGGCGCACGACGCGGTCGGTCAGTGCGAAGCCGTCTCGGCAATCCGCGGCACCGCGCTTGGCCAGGGCGCGAAAGCGTTAGTCTGTAAAGTGAAAGGAAACGGCGTCAACCAGCATGTGCTGGCGATCCTCGCCGCCGATCGGCAGGCCGATCTCGCCAGCCTGGCCCGGCATATCGGCGGCAGCAAAGCCTCGCTGGCCAGCCCGGCGGAGGTGGAGGCCCTCACCGCCTGCGTGTTCGGCGCCATTCCCCCCTTCAGTTTCCATCCGGCGCTGCGGCTGGTGGCGGACCCGCTGCTGTTTGAACGCTTTCCACAAATCGCCTTTAACGCCGGGCGCCTGGACCGGTCGATCATTCTCGACACCGAAGACTATTTACATATCGCCCGACCAGAGATCGCGACCTTTCGCCGTCTTAGCTAACCGGGCATCCGCCCAGATTTCCGCCGCATGGCGTAAAAATCCTGTTTATTCACGCCACGATGCGTAGAGTAAGCGGGATATTTTTGGCATTCTTATTTTGGCAAGGACCTCTGTACATGTTTGATACCACCCTGTTGATCCTGCTGGGTCTGGCGGCGCTCGGCTTTATCAGTCATAACACCACCGTGGCGATCTCCATCCTCGTGCTGATTATCGTGCGCGTCACGCCGCTGAACGCCTTCTTTCCCTGGGTTGAGAAACAGGGACTGACCGTCGGGATCATTATTCTGACCATCGGCGTGATGGCGCCTATCGCCAGCGGCACGCTGCCGCCCTCGACGCTGATCCACTCCTTTATGAACTGGAAATCGCTGCTGGCGATTGCGGTCGGGGTGTTTGTTTCGTGGCTCGGCGGGCGCGGCGTCTCCCTGATGGGCTCCCAGCCGCATCTGGTGGCCGGGCTGCTGGTCGGTACAGTACTCGGCGTCGCCCTGTTTCGCGGCGTCCCGGTCGGGCCGCTGATTGCCGCCGGGATCATCTCATTGTTTATTGGGAAGTCGTAGCCAGGCTACCGTGATAGCGGCCCGGTGTCTGCCCGAGCCCTTTTTTAAACATGGTGATGAAGGCGGTGGTGGAATCGTAGCCCAGCGCCTGAGCCGTCTGCTGCACCGTCTGCCCGCGGATCAGCAGCTGCAGCGCGAGGATCAGCTGCAGCTGATGGCGCCAGCGGCGAAAGCTCAGCCCCGTTTCGCGCACTACCAGGCGGGCCAGATTCCGCTCGCTCATCGCAAACACCGCCGCCCACTGGCTCAGGGTCTGCCAGCGCGCCGGATCCTCGGCCATCATCGTCACCATTTGACGAATTTTCGGGTGGTTTGATACCGGCAGCTGCAGGTGCTCCTGCGGCTGGCGGGGCAGCTCATCAAACAGAACCTGCACCAGCCGGGCCGTGGCGGGGGCGGCCAGCGACTCTCCGCCGCGCTCCGCCAGAGTAAGGATCAGCTCTCGCACCAGCGGGGAAATCTTTAACGTACAGCAGCGATCCGGCATCGGCGCGGCGCCCGGCTCGATGAACAGGAAGCATACCTGGGCGCCGGGGGTAGCGCGGTTACTGTGGGACAGCTGCCCCGGAACCCACACCGCATACTGCGGCGGCACCATCCACATTGCGTTCTCCACCTCGCAGGTCAAGGCGCCGTGCAGGGCAAGGATCAGCTGCCCCTTACGGTGGGAATGCGCCGGAATATACTGCTCCGCCTCCACCACCCGGATACGAAAGGCAATGGCCGATTCGTGGCCACTGTCCGGTTCATAGCCATCCAGCCCCAGTCCAATCATCATATTGTCCGATATTAGCGATAATCTGTCATTTTAGCTTGATTTAAACGAGGGACAAAGCCGCTATCGTAACCCCCCTCGTTAGTTACCTTGAGAATGATATGTCTTCTGTGATCTCCTCTACCGGCCGCCGCCCCGCGCTGCTGATTGCCGGTATCCTGCTCATCGCCACCACCCTGCGCGTGGTCTTCACCGGCGCGGCGCCGCTGCTGGACGCGATTCGTAGCGACTATGGCCTGACCACCGCGCAGACCGGGCTGCTCACTACCCTGCCGCTGCTGGCCTTTGGCCTTGTCTCGCCGCTGGCGGCAGGGGTTGCCCGCCGGTTCGGCATGGAACGCAGCCTGCTGCTGGCGATGCTGCTGATCTGCGCCGGCATTGCCCTGCGCTCCCTGCCCTCCGCTGCGCTGCTGTTTATCGGCACGGCGGTAATCGGCTGCGGCATTGCGCTGGGTAACGTGCTGCTGCCCGGGCTGATTAAACGGGATTTCTCGCAACATGTCGCGCGGATGACCGGCGCCTATTCCCTGACGATGGGCGGCGCGGCGGCGCTTGGTTCGGCGCTGGTGGTCCCCGTGGCGATGGCCGGATTCGGCTGGCGCGGGGCGCTGCTGCTGCTGATGGTCTTCCCGCTACTGGCGCTCCTCAGCTGGCTGCCGCAGTCCCGGCGCCGGGCGGAGACGCCATTGACCGGCTCAGGCGCTATGCATAACCGGGGGATCTGGCGGTCGGCGCTGGCCTGGCAGGTGACGCTGTTCCTCGGCATCAACTCGCTGGTCTATTACGTGATTATCGGCTGGCTGCCGTCGATTCTGCAGAGTATGGGCTATAGCGAAGCGCAGGCCGGCTCGCTGCATGGCCTGCTGCAGCTGGCGACCGCCGCGCCCGGCCTGGCGATACCGCTGATCCTGCATCGGCTGCGCGACCAGCGCGGGATCGCGGTGCTGGTCGCCCTGATGTGCGCCATCAGCGCCGCCGGGCTGTGGCTGTTGCCTGAGCTGGCGATCGGCTGGACGCTGCTGTTCGGCTTTGGCTCCGGAGCCACTATGATCCTCGGCCTGACGTTTATCGGCCTGCGCGCCAGCTCGGCGCATCAGGCCGCGGCGCTGTCAGGGATGGCGCAGAGCGTCGGCTATCTGCTGGCCGCCTGCGGGCCGCCGCTGATGGGCAGGATCCATGATGCTAATGGCGACTGGCATATTCCGCTGCTGGCGGTGGCACTGATTTCGCTGGTGATGGTGGTCTGCGGCGCGCTCGCCGGACGTGACCGGGAAATTCACCCCTGAAGATGACCGGCAGCGCCCGCTGCCGGTGGAATTATTGTGCCGCGGCGCGGAGAAACGCCTGCACCAGCGGCGCGGGACGCCCGTCCAGCGCGTGACGCTCATGCTGGAACAAGGTGGCGACAAAAAACGGGTGCGTCACCAGCTCGACGGCGCGGATCTCACCCTCTTCATCCCAGCCGGTGACGCGCAGATCGCCCTGCTCCAGCTCCGCCGCAAACGCGCTGCTCACGCCGTACCGGCAGTGGTAGCCCTCTTCAATGCTCTCCCGGCCATAGGCGCGGGCAATCAGCGTATTCGCCCGCAGCTCGACGACGGCGGAGGTCTCCACCAGCGAACAGCTAAGGGGAGCGATCACCATCCGCCCTTCGCTGTCAGTTTCCGCATGGCCGGCATCCTGCCAGCCGAGCACGTTACGGGCGTATTCAATCACCGCGTGCTGAAAGCCGCCGCAGGTGCCGAGGAAAGGGATGCCGTTTTCGCGGGCATAGCGGATCGCAGTAAAGGCCCCCTGCGGATGACGATACGGGCTACCGGGAACGACCCAGACGGCATCGTACTCGGCCAGCGCCTCGCCGGAGACGATCGACGGGGTGGCGAGCCAGTCATATTTCACCGGCTGCTCCAGCACGGCGGCGGCATCGTCTATCGCCAGGGGAATGGCCTGATGGGCAACAATATCGGGGTGATAATCGCCGACAAGGGCGAGGCGTAAAGGAGTTTTCATAGCAGGTTCCTTATGTCTGGACGAGACGGACAGCACAAGGCACGTCAGAATAGCGATCCCGCCTGTGGAACACAATCCTTATTTTCACCCCACCGCCGTGGCCGACGGGTGAGGTATACTGGAAAAAGCGCGTAAGGGAGAGAGAATGAAAAATAAGCTTTTGGTCAGCGCCTGCCTGATGGGATTCCAGGTGCGGTATAACGGTAGCGAGAAGGCACAGCTGGCGGCGACGCTGTCCCGCTGGCAGCAGGCGGGGCGGCTGGTGATCCACTGCCCGGAGCTGGCGGCCGGTCTGCCTACGCCCCGACTGCCGGCGGAGATCCTCGGCGGCACGGGCGGCGATGTGCTTGCCGGACGGGCGCGGATCGTGGAAAGCGACGGCCGCGACGTCACCGGACATTATCAGCTGGCCGCCTGGCTGGCGCTCAGCGCCGCCCGGGAAGCGGGCTGTCAGGCAGCGTTACTCACCGACGGCAGCCCTACCTGCGGCAGCCAGTATGTCTATGACGGTTCCTTTCGCGGACGGCGCAAAGCGGGCGCCGGCGTGGCCGCCGACCTACTCCGCGCCCACGGCATCACGGTATTTTCCGACGGGCAAATCCCGCAGTTGCTCGCCTGGATGGCACAGAAGGAGCAGGATGATGATTCAGTGTAAACGGGTGTATGACCCGCAGGAAAGCAGCGACGGCTATCGGGTGCTGGTCGACCGTCTCTGGCCGCGGGGGATTAAAAAAGAGGCGCTGGCCTGTGATGAGTGGTGTAAGGAGTTAACGCCTTCCGCTGAGCTGCGCAAAGCCTTTCACGGCGAGGCGATCGATTTCGCCCACTTCAGCCAGCGCTATCGTCAGGAGCTCGACGCCCATCGCGAAACGGGCCTGCGGCTGGCGGCGCTGGCGCAACGCCAGCCGCTGACGCTGCTGTACGCTGCGAAGAACACCGAGCAGAATCATGCCCGGGTGCTGGCCGCCTGGCTGGCGGCCCTGCCGGTTACGATTTAGCCGGATGATCCCGGCGCCACAGCGCCCACTCGTCGAGAGTTTCGCCGCTGGGTAGTTTGCACTGGGTGCTGACGCCCTGCGGCGTTTGCACCGGCACCCGGGTGCCGCCGGATTGCTGACAGTATACCGCCGCGGGGTTGGGCATGCCGATGGTTTTCGTCGGCGCAGTGGGCTGCGGCTGGGCACAGCCGGCTAATACCAGTGGCAGAATAGCCAGTAGCTTTTTCATTGTTCCTCCCTTTCCTGAATGCCCGGGGATTTTAGCCTGAATCTCCACGTTTTCTCCATCTTGCCTGCACTTTTCCCCCGTAGAGTAGCCCCTGTTCTCGAACTGACCAGAGAACAGATCATTCCATAATCAATGAGTTTTTTCCCCGTCGCCCCCGACGGGGCTTTTTTTCCCACCGCGTGGACAAGTATTCCCCAGACAGATGTGATAAATTTAAAAATATCACTGTTTATTTGACGCTGATGTCCGTTTGCAGCCCAATATGCTGGGGTGACGTTTGGCGTGCTGGAGCTGTATTATTCATGTCAGATTTTATTCTTGCCCGGGTGTCGCAAACCCTCGCTGCGGAACAGTCCCTGGAAACCCTGGTGCGCCAGCTGCTGGAGATGCTGGAGGCGGTAACGCGAATGGAGTCCACCTACCTCACCCGCATTGATACCAACGCCCAGCGGCAGCAGATCATGTTCGCCCACAACAGCAGCGAAATGCAGATCCCGGAAGGATTTTCCGTCCCCTGGGATGAATCCCTGTGCAAACGCGCCCTTGAGGATCAGTGTACGTTTAGCAATGACGTTGCCAACCGCTGGCACTCCTGCATCGCCGCCCAGGAGCTGGGAATCGCTACTTTTTTAAGCATTCCCGTCCGCCTGGCCGACGGCTCTCTGTTCGGCACCCTCTGCGCCACCAGCCGGCAACAACAGCCTTATAACCTCGAAGGCGAACAGGTCATGGGCCTGTTTGCGAAGCTCATTTCCCACTACGTGGAAAAAGACACCCTGGTGCAACAGCTGCAGGCGGCAAACGTCGCGCTGGAGCTGCACTCGTCTACCGATGAGCTCACCCAGCTTCCTAATCGCCGTGCGCTGTTTAAGCAGCTGGCGCTACGCTTTGCCTCCGCCCGCGCCCAGCAGCAGCAGGTCTCGCTTATTTTTATCGATCTCGATGGTTTCAAAGCCATTAACGATCGGTTCGGCCATCCGTGCGGCGACAGCTTTCTGGTGCAGGTCGGCAAACGACTCACCGCTGTCGCGCGCCGGGAAGATATCGTTGGCCGCCTTGGCGGCGATGAGTTTTTGATCGTCGGTAGCGCCCAGCAGCCTGCCGCACAGCAGGCGTATGTCACGTCTCTGCGTCAGGCTCTGTGCGGCGTCTACTTCCTCGGCGAACAGCGTATCGACTATGAGGGCGCTAGCTTCGGGGTGGTCACCTGCGATCCGCAGAGTATCGATGTTGAAGCGGCCTTACGCGCTGCCGATGAGGCGATGTACCAGGATAAGAAGTCCCGCCGCCAGGAGAATTTCATTCATATTGACTAAAGTACCGCGATATCCAGTATCATGCAGGGCATCATTCGTGGGTACAGGGACACAATCATGAAATTGGGTATTCTTTTCCCGGTGGCGATCTTTATCATCGCCGTCGTCTTTCTCGGCTGGTTTTTTGTCGGCGGCTATGCGGCGCCGGGTGGGGCATAATGAAAAAAAGCACCATTATCATGCTGGTCGTCGCCATCGTGGCGGTGGCCGGCACCCAGTTTGGCTGGTGGTGATCGCCGCGGCGATATTGCGGATTTATCCTATCCCATCAATAAGTTAACCCTTTACACTCACGTTATCCGCCGCGGCATTCTCGGCCCCGGGGAATAAGAATAGCGGGAGAAGTAAGGATGAAAAAACCGATCGTGTTACCGTTGATTATTGCGCTGTGCACGCTGTTATCGGGATGCATTATTGACGATGGATATCATCCCCATCGCCACCACCACCATCATCACTATCATGACGACGACTAATGCTTCACGCTGTTGATAAGCCGATAAGACAGGGCGAACCGCGGTTCGCCCGTTGACGCTTAATCCTGACGATCGGCGCCGAGGAAAATAAAGCCGAGGGGGATAGCGAAGAGCGCGGTAAAGACAATGCTGTAAACCGTCACCATCGCCCCCTGCAGGAAGAACATGGACGTCGTCCACTCTGAGTACGGCATATTGTACTCGCTCACCACGCCCCCGAAGGTCGCCCGCCCCACTACCGCCAGCGCGATAGCAAACACCACCGCGAGCGACAGACAGTATTTTTTGCAGTTTTTATTGCTGAGGAGTTTTTGCAGAATCATCGGGGCTTCCTTTTTGCTGAGCGATAAACGGCTGTATATGTAACACCAATGCAATAAAAAATGAAGGGTTTTTGTTACAGGGCAGAATAAGAGACGGCGGGCCGGTCAGCGGGTAACCGGCCCGTGGGGATCAGGACTGCAGGGTAGCCAGGCGCGCGGCGAACCCGACGAAAACCAGACCAATCAGGCTGTTGCCAAGTTTAGCCAGCTTCTTGCGGGTTTTGACGTAGCGGGTGACAAACGAGCCGGAGAGGATCAAAAAGCTCATATAGCAGAAGCTAATCACCTCGAGGGTCAGCGCCAGGATAAAGAACGCCACGCCAGGGGTTTTGGCGTTGACATCGATAAACTGCACGAAAAACGACACATAGAACAGAATCGCTTTCGGATTGGTCAGGCTCAGGGTCAGGGAGCGCTTGAGGATCGCGCTCGCCGGCTCCGCGCTGGCGTCGGACTGGCCGTCGCGCTGGGTCAGCACCGCATAGAGCATTTTGCCCCCGAGCCACAGCAGGTAAATTGCCCCGAGGTAGCGCACGACGTTAAACAACACCGGCGTGGTTTTAATCAGCGTCGCCACCCCGGCGAAGGCCAGAAACATCAGCACTGCGTCGCCAATAAAGACGCCCGCCGCCGCCAGATAGCCTTTCTTCACCCCGTGGGCAATACCCGTTTTCAGCACGAAAAACGTATTAGGGCCAGGAACGAGGATGATAAACACCGCCCCGACCAGATAGGTTAAATAATTCAGAACACCAAACTCAGCGAACACTCTGCACTCCTTCGCGCACGACTAAAACATGATCCGGCTCACGTTACCCCAACTGTCGGGATTTTGAAAGCGCAGCCTGTGCGGGAAGGTTAATAGACGGAAGGTTCGCCCAGCGGTCGGGTTTTAAAACGACGGTGTACCCACAGATACTGCTCGGGAGCGCGCAGGATCTCGCGCTCAATAACCTTGTTGATATAGCCGGCGGCGATCTGCTTATCCTCACCCGGATAGTCATTCATCACCTCGCTGATATGCAGGCTATAGCCCCGGCGATCCAGCTTACGTACCATGCTGATGCTCAACATTTTCGCGCCCGATAAGCGGGACAGGACATAGGTGCCGTTGGTGGTCGCCGCCTGCGGGACGGAGAAAAAAGGTGCAAAGACGCTGCCCTTGGGACCGTAATCCTGATCGGGCGCGAACCACACCGCTTCACCGGATTTCAAGGCATGCACCAGACCGGTCAGATTGTTGCGATCGATCATCGCTTTGTTCGAACGCAGGCGACCGCGGGTTTGCACCCACTCCATCAGCGGGCTGTTGTGCGGCCGGTAGGTGGCCATCATTGGCCGACACAGCCCCATCGCGCGGCCGCCCAGCTCCAGCGACATAAAGTGCACGCCGACGACCATTACCCCTTTCCCACCGCTAAGCGCGTGATTAAGGTTGGCGAACCCCTCGACATCAAACCATTTTTTGACCCGCTCGTCGCTCCAGAACCAGGCCATGCCGGTTTCGATAAGCCCCATTCCCAGCGACATAAAGTTTTGATCGATCAGCGTCTCGCGCGCCGCTGGCGACATGTCCGGGAAGCAGAGTTCGATATTACGCCGGGCGATATGTTCGCGGCGTTTAAGAAAGCGACGGGAAAGGCGACCAGCGCTGGTGCCGATAAAATGCAGCAGCGGATAAGGCAGTTGCACGATTAACCAGAGGATGCCGAGCCCGAACCAGGTCAGCCAGTTACGCGGGTGTAAAAGTTGTTTATTAAATACGCAGGCCATGATTTTTCCTGTAAACATTAATTATGTGGTAACGCTTAAGGAAAACAGAATCCATTTATCATCATTAGGCGGTACGTACAGCAAGTTCGACAATACTAATCCGCTGAAATTCCCTCCGGCAAGTAAAAAACAGCAAGCTGACAAAAAAACATAATTGCGGCACATATGTTACTAAATGTAAACTTAAATCTTGAACCACGCTCAATATATTCATCATGCATATCATTTTCACGCTAATCATCAGCGTTACTAACGAAAACAACCGAAAGCTGCCGCAGTGCGGCCCTGGCCGCCGGTGGCAGGCGTCCGCTGAGCCGCGCGATCGGCGGTCTGACCGCGTTGGGATGCATCGTAGTCTGTCAAAGCGAGTATTAAACGCGTCCCACTGCGAAATGCATCTTTTTTAATCCTTCAGCATAAGAAAGATTAAAACGACTTTAAGACAACAATTAAGAATAGACTTATTTAAACCTGCTTTTAAAATAAGCGCGGTGCATTGAAATACTGTGCCCGCCGGACAATAAAAAATATTTCTTTACGCCTCGTGGGAAACACAGGTGGAGTGAATGATGGGCAATGATCCGCCATCGATTTGCATGGAAGCCAGGTCATTGAGAAGAAAGCACGGCGAGGGTGTGAACACCGCCCTCGCCGCAGAGGATCAGTAGGTATGGAAATATTGCTGAATCAGCTGCGGATCTTTAGTCTGCGTCAGCGCGGTCATCAGCAGTATACGCGCTTTTGCCGGGTTGAGGGAGTCGGCCACCAGCCCGGGCTGGCTGTCATCCGGCGGTACGACGCCGCTGCCGGTACGGGAGGCTCGCACCACCACGATGCCCGCCTGCTGCGCTTTTTTGATACCGGCGGCGCTACGTACCGACACCGACCCCGCCCCGGTTCCGGCGTAGATAATACCGTCGGCATGATGGGCGATCGCCGCATCGTACATATACTCCGGATCGTCCTGGTAACCATAAATAATCACCACCTTCGGCAGAACCTTCAGCTGACGCACATCGAACACCGAGCGCAGCGTGTGAATTTTATCCACCCGCGTCTCGAACTGGGGTTTTCCGCCCACCACGACACCAAGATAGCCCTCCTCGGGCGCCCGGAAGGTATCCAGCGAAGTGGCATTAGTTTTGGTGACAAAGCGCGCCGCGCCGATGCGGTCGTTAAGTACCACCATTACCCCGCGTCCCCGGGCATCAGGATCGGCGGCGACCGTGACCGCTTCCAGCAGGTTCATCGGCCCGTCGGCGCTGATCGCCGTCGCCGGGCGCATCGCCGCGGTAAAGACCACCGGCTTGTTGCTTTTCACCGTCAGATTGAGGAAATACGGGGTTTCATCCAGCGTGTCCGTGCCATGGGTGATCACCACGCCATCGACATCGTCCCGAGCCAATAGCGCATTCACCCGCTTCGAGAGCTGGAGAATAATATCGCTGGTCATATTCTCACTGCCAATATTGGCCACCTGCTCGCCCTCGACGTGAGCGATTTTACTCATTTCCGGCACGGCGTTAATCAGCGTCTGCACCCCAATCGCCCCGGCTTTATAGCCGGTTGTTTGGGTATTGCTGGCCGCCGAACCAGCAATCGTTCCGCCGGTGGCTAAAATAACAATATGCGGAAGACGCGTCTCGCTAAACGCCAGGCTGCTCATCGTCAATAACGCAATGGCAAGTAATGCTCTAAAATTCATACAGGTCACTCCCTTCATAGACATTAATCAAACTTACGCTTGCTTAATGCAAAGGGCTTGCCAGAATTCATTTCTTTTCTGGGGGGGAAATGGTTAACTATCAGACAATAATAAGGTTCTTAGGACGATATCGCCCAACTCTGGTGCACCACTGGATCTGAAACGGGCAGAGCTATGAACCAAAACATTCTGAGGATTTACCTGTTCAGCAACACACAACACGCATTGCGATCAGATTATCGACACTTCCGTCACCGGCGAGAGCATTTTTGCCCGCCAGGTCACGCGAACGGAGAACAGAGATGCGTATTGCCCTGAAGTCGGCCCTGATGCTGACCACCAGAGTCATCCAGATCATTAACCCTGAACTGCACCGGCATATGCAACGAACGGCCTTAATCGCCCTGACGCTGGCGCAAAGGCTGGAACTGCCTGACGAACGGCAGCAGACCATTTTTTGCGCCGCGCTGCTGCACGATATCGGCGTGCTGGGGGATAAACGCACCATTCATTCGCTGGATGCTATCGATAATATCCACGACCCGCATCAGCGCCAGGGTGTGGCGATGCTGGAGGGATTAGCGACCTTCCAGCCCATCGTTCCCTTTATTCGCGATCACCATTTTAGCCCGAACCACCGGGGCTCCCGCGAACAGCACATTGTCTATTTCGCTGATGCCTTTGAACGGCTGCTGCCGGCCGATAGCCACGTTGCCGCCTGGCCCACGCGGGCGGTGGTGGAACAGTTCGTCGCTTTGCATCGGGAGATCGATCCGCCGCTCTGCGATATCCTGTGCGAGGTCGCTGAAAATGCGAACTTCTGGCAGCACCTTCACCCCGGCCATATTCAGCGGCTGCTGGAGATTATTGGCCCCATCAACACGCGCTATCTGGATATTCACGGTCTGAAGGATGTCTGCCTGCTGATTGCCAAAATCGTCGACACCTACAGCAGCTTTACCGCCACCCATAGCATCATGGTGGGGGAAATCGCCCGCCAGCTTGCCCGCTGGATGCAGCTGCCGGAGCCCACCTGCCAGCAAATACAGATAGCCGGCTATCTACACGATATTGGCAAGGTCTATATCCCACTCTCCATTCTCGAAAAAGAGGGCGAGCTGGATGATGAGGAGCTGAGTCAGGTGCGGGAGCACAGCTACATGACCGGCGAACTTCTCAGCGACTATAGCGAGCTCGGCGATATCATTAACTGGGCCTCGAATCATCATGAAAAAATGGACGGCAGCGGCTACCCTCTGCATCTCGAAAAGGAGCACCTGACCCTCGCCGACCGGATTATCTCCATCGCCGATATTTTCACCGCGCTGACCGAAGATCGCCCTTATCGTAAAGGGATGGCCTGGCAGGAAGCCTTACAGATTATGGAAGCGGATGTTATAAATGGCGCTCTGGATAGCGATGTCTTCCTCGTTTTGCGCCACCATGCGGAAACGCTACACGCCATCATTCTTCAGACCCTTGCCCCTCTGCACAGCGAGCGCCGCCTCTGAAGCGGGCCGCCGTCGTGGCGGGGGCGGAGTTCTATAATCAAAACAGCTTCATCTGCATGCAAGGAAATTCACGGTGAGAATCGCCACCATCACTAACTGGGCTTACGGGATCACCGTTGGCCTGACGCTGGCTTCCGGGAGCGCTATGCTCATGGCCTCCAGCGCCGACCGCGTCGAACGCCAGGCGGTACAGCAGCGCCAGGTCTTTGATACCCTCTCCGACGAGGTGGAAAACGACGCCTGGGCGCTGTCTGACCTCGCCCGGCTGTACGTGATAAAGCCTTCGCCGGAGACGCTTACGCAATATCAGCAGCTGCAGCAGACCGACAAGAGCATAGAGCAGCGGCTGGGCGGCCTGAAAGATAACGGCGCCAGCCGCGAGGAGCTGGCGCTGCTCCAGGATGGCCTGCGGATCGCCAATGAGCTACAGGATGAACAGCAGGCGGCCCTGGCGCATGTCGCTCGCGGCGATGCGCCAGCGGCCATCGCGGTGCTGTACGGCACCGCGTACGAGACTGAACTGGAGCGCATGCAGACGCAGATCGATCGCTTCCGCCAGATGCTTGAGCATCGCGCCGCCGTCGCTATCGACCAGGCCACCGAGCGCTCGCGGATCTGGCGTACGCTGTCGGAAATCATGGTCGGCCTGACCGCCCTGATGTTTTTGTTCGTCCTCGGCTTCATTCTCAAACGCCGGGTGCTCTACCCGGTGGTTCGCCTGAGCGACGTGGTCCAGCGTCTCGCCTCCCAGGATTATGCGGTAGAGACGCCGCACTTTACCCAGGTGGATGAGATTGGTGACATGGCTCAGGCGATCCGCATTTTTCGCGAGAACGGCCTGGCCCGTCAGCGGCTGGAGCAGCAGCGCGACGCCGACTGGGCGATCCGCGAGCTGCTGGCGCGTATGACTCAGCGGCTGCAGGGCTGTGAAACCATTGAGGATGTGATTAAGGTGGCGGAGCGGTTTGCGCCGAATATCGCCCCGACGATCCCCGGTAAACTGTATGTTCTGGATACCGACCCCTGGCAGATGCGCTGCGTGGCGCAGTGGCTGTCACCCGCCGGTGAGACGACGCCCTTTTCTCCCGACGACTGCTGGGCGATACGGCGGGGACTCAGCCATCCGCCGGTGCAGGGCGAGCCCGATATCACCTGCTATCATCTGCCGGAGACGCACGCCGGCCAGTCGCTCTGCGTACCGCTCATCGCCCAGGGCGAAGCCATTGGCCTGCTGACCTTCCAGAACGTTACCGCCGGTGACGCTCCTTCCCGGGCCTATCTCGAGCTGATGGCGGAAGCGTTGGGCCTGGCGCTGGCCAATCAGCGTTTGCGCAGCGCCCTGCTGGAAAAAGCGCTGTTCGATTCCCTGACCGGCCTGCGTAACCGCCATCATCTTGACGAAGCGCTGCATTCGCAGATGGCGCTGGCGGTCCATACCCATACTCCGCTGAGCTGTCTGATGATCGACATCGATCATTTTAAAACCATCAATGATCGCTATGGCCATGAGGCTGGGGATCTGGTGATTAAGAGCGTTGCGACCATTGTGCAGCGCGCGGTGCGCGATATCGGCATGGCTTTCCGCTACGGGGGCGAGGAGTTTTTAGTGCTGCTCCCCGGGATTGACGAAGCCGGGGCGCACCAGTGCGCCAGCGAGATCTACACCCAGGTGCGCAATATGACGCTGCGCGATGGTCTGACCGAGATAGGCCAGGTGGATGTGTCGATTGGCATCGCCAGCTACCCGCAGCACACCCAAAGCGATAGTCTGCTGCGCGCGGCGGATGCCGCGCTGTACCGGGCGAAAGAACTGGGCCGCTCAAGGATTGTCAGCTTTGGCCGCCTGAAGACCAGCTAACCGGGACTATCGCTCAGCGGTATTAAGCAGCGAGATAACTTTCCTTACCACCGCCGAACGAATATGGCGGTGGTAAACCATGCTCAGCTCACTCTCCGCCAGCCGATCCTGGAGATCGATATACACCACGTTATCAAGGCGTAAGGCCCGCGCCGAGAGCGGAACCAACGCCACTCCCACCCCGGCGGAGACCAGGCTAATCATCGAGGTAACGTCGTTAATCCGCTGCGCCACCTGCGGCGTAAAGCCCGCGACGCGACAGGCATCCATAAAAACCTGCTCCAGTCCGGTGCCCTGCGGATCGTCAAGCGAGATCCAGTTGTCAGTGCGCAATGAGGCCAGATTAAGCGCGCCCACGCCGGCCAGCGGATGCTGTTGATAGAGCGCCAGGCAGAGCTTTTCACGTACAAACGGCCTGACCACCAGCGCGTCCGGCGGCGAGGCCAGCGGCGCGCGGATGATGGCGATATCCAGACGCAGATCCAACAGCGCTTCGTAGAGCATTTGCACATCCCCCTGCACCAGCGACAGCTCAATCCCCGGCCAGTCGGCGCGCAGCCGGCGCAGGAGCCCCGGCAGTTTACTGTCGTACATCGCGCTGGAGACATACCCCAAATGCAGCCTCCCCTGCTCGCCCCGCGCGGTGCGCTGGGCGTCCAGCACCGCCTGATCGGCCATTTCCAGCGCCAGCCGCGTCTTGTGTAAAAAGGCCTCGCCCGCGGCGGTCAGAGTCAGACGGCGGTTAGCGCGGGAAAAGAGCACCACGCCCAGGCGCTGCTCAAGCTGCTTAATCTGCTGACTGAGGGCGGGCTGGGCGATATGTAACCGCTCCGCCGCCCGGTGCATATGCAACTCTTCGGCAACGACCACAAAATGGCGTAACGCTCGCAAGGACATGGTCGGACTCCTCCCTACAAATTGATAAGAAAAAGGCTTATCAATAAAGCATAAATGATGCAATTGATAACCATTAGCCTGCGAAGCATACTGTGCGCATCGATACGCTAAGGAGAACATCATGACCGCACCGATTCAGGATCTGCGCGACGCCATCGCGCTGCTGCAACAGCATGACAATCAGTATCTCGAAACCGATCATCCGGTTGACCCTAACGCCGAGCTGGCCGGTGTTTATCGCCATATCGGCGCGGGCGGCACCGTGAAGCGCCCCACCCGCATCGGGCCGGCGATGTTGTTTAACAATATTAAGGGTTATCCACACTCGCGCATTCTGGTGGGTATGCACGCCAGCCGCCAGCGGGCCGCGCTGCTGCTGGGCTGCGAAGCCTCGCAGCTGGCCCTTGAAGTGGGTAAGGCGGTGAAAAAAACCGGTCGCGCCGGTGGTCGTCCCGGCCAGCAGCGCCCCCTGCCAGGAACAGATCTTTCTGGCCGACGATCCGGATTTTGATTTGCGCACCCTGCTTCCGGCGCCCACCAACACCCCTATCGACGCCGGCCCCTTCTTCTGCCTGGGCCTGGCGCTGGCCAGCGATCCCGACGACGCCTCGCTGACCGACGTCACCATCCACCGCTTGTGCGTTCAGGGCCGGGATGAGCTGTCGATGTTTCTTGCCGCCGGCCGCCATATCGAAGTGTTTCGCCAGAAGGCCGAGGCCGCCGGCAAACCGCTGCCGATAACCATCAATATGGGTCTCGATCCGGCCATCTATATTGGCGCCTGCTTCGAAGCCCCTACCACGCCGTTCGGCTATAACGAGCTGGGCGTCGCCGGCGCGCTGCGTCAACGTCCGGTGGAGCTGGTTCAGGGCGTCAGCGTCCCGGAGAAAGCCATCGCCCGCGCCGAGATCGTTATCGAAGGTGAGCTGTTGCCCGGCGTGCGCGTCAGAGAGGATCAGCACACCAATAGCGGCCACGCGATGCCGGAATTTCCTGGCTACTGCGGCGGCGCTAATCCGTCGCTGCCGGTAATCAAAGTCAAAGCAGTGACCATGCGAAACAATGCGATTCTGCAGACCCTGGTGGGACCGGGGGAAGAGCATACCACCCTCGCCGGCCTGCCAACGGAAGCCAGTATCTGGAATGCCGTCGAGGCCGCCATTCCGGGCTTTTTACAAAATGTCTACGCCCACACCGCGGGTGGCGGTAAGTTCCTCGGGATCCTGCAGGTGAAAAAACGTCAACCCGCCGATGAAGGCCGGCAGGGGCAGGCCGCGCTGCTGGCGCTGGCGACCTATTCCGAACTAAAAAATATTATTCTGGTTGATGAAGATGTCGACATCTTTGACAGCGACGATATCCTGTGGGCGATGACCACCCGCATGCAGGGGGACGTCAGCATTACGACAATCCCCGGCATTCGCGGTCACCAGCTGGATCCGTCCCAGACGCCGGAATACAGCCCGTCGATCCGTGGAAATGGCATCAGCTGCAAGACCATTTTTGACTGCACGGTCCCCTGGGCGCTGAAATCGCACTTTGAGCGCGCGCCGTTTGCCGACGTCGATCCGCGCCCGTTTGCACCGGAGTATTTCGCCCGGCTGGAAAAAAACCAGGGTAGCGCAAAATAAGCAATAGCCGCCGGTAAACGGCGGCATTTTTCCATGCCGCGCGATCCTGAGCGGATGGCGCAGGCAGGATTAATTGATCGCAGCGGCGAGATCTTTTTTCACCAGCTCGCGCAGCTCAGAGATCAGCTCCTGGCTTACGTCGAAATGGCGATCGGGGCGTTACGCATGGGGGTATTTACAGGGAATGATCCTTCATAAAAAAGAGAGGCGCTTATCACTGCGCTAATAAAGACTATCTGTAGCAAAGGGGGTATTTAAAACTGGATAATAAAAGAATAGCAGGTAACCGAAACCAGCCCCCGGTCGACCCTCAACCGCAAAGAAAAATATATTCTTCCTTCCAGTAGCGGCCCTGACCTATGATGTCCCCGGCAGAAGTGATTAACCGTTTTTGCTTTTCGGTTTCGATACCCTCAACGATCACATGGCCGGTCAGGGTATGAATAGACTGCAACAGACCGGGCAAAGCGGGGTCGTTTTCTTTATCCCAGAAGTAATCCTTATCCACTTTGACGCAATCGAAGCGGAATCTCTCCAGCAGCGGGAAGGAGGTTCGCCCGCGACCAAAATCATCCAGCCAGACCGGACAAAGCGCCGCCAGCGTGCTTAGCGCCGTCAGCTCGCGGCCGGCGATAAACTCATGAAAATTCTCATTTATCTCCAAAGCAATATGCTTACACGAGCGCAGAAAATCGCAGAGATAGCGGTCCGTCAGAATAAAATGGCTTAATAAATCATCGATATTGAGCGAGATCGGCTTATTATCGACCAGGGAAAAATCAAATACGGAAAGCAACTCGATTTGTCGGGTAAATAGTGCAAGCTTATCGCTTTCGGTAAGCGTGGAGAAAGAAAACGCGGGCGCTGAGGCGTTATTTCGTGCGGGTGCTATAATATCTTTAGTGAGCAATTCCCACGAGTGGCAGCTGCCATCATCGCTAATAGCGGGCTCCAGTACGAAGCGATAGGAGGTATTTTTCGCGTTTTCTTCAACCATTTAAAAAATACCAAAAATAAGAAAGGGTTAAAGCATGTCATATATTTCCCGCCAACAAAAATAGTTTAAAATGATCGATAAGAAACATTCGATAGCTAAAAACTATCAACATATAATTTATTGATCGGTAAAGTGAATTAATATAAATTAGCCACCGCTGTCGCATGCGTTTAGACAACAATTAAAATATTGTTTCAAACCAGCCAGTTACATGACGAGCCGCATCCAGTCGTAGCCACATTACGCTTTTCCCCGGCGGCAAAAAAAAGCGTGGTGTAATAAAAATCAAAAATACAAGCCGCCAGTTTTCGTCCTCTCGTATGCCAAAAGATGAATAATCTCTGGCCCAACGCAACCGCTTGCCAATAATAAAAACGCTGCCCCGGTCAACGAAACGTCATACTTTACCGCTACCTTGCTGGCAGAACAGGCGCAGCGGATAAAGGGCAGTGAAAAGAAAATACATGGTTCCACTGGCGCTAATGCTCCTCATGCTCATCGCCAGCGCATGGCTGGAACCGGCCCCGCGGCCTATCGCCAGAGGGCTGTGCGTCTGGTTCGACCGGGCAATGGTCAACTGTCTGCAGAGGCAACGGCTGGGCGAAAGGTCGCCGATTCACTCGCTGGCCAGGCGGTAAACGGGCACTCGTCGGGTGGTATTGAACAAATTGTCGCTGACCTCCACCTCCGTCGTGACAATCGCCATGCCGGACCGGCGCAACTGCGCGATGTCCGCCGCCACTCGCTGACTGCCGAACCAGAACAGGGCGTCGAGAGCGGTGACCGGCAGGCCGGCGTTCAGCGCCTGGCGGAGCCGCTCCCGGGCCGGCTTTATCTCCCGGGCAATCTGCTGATACGGGGCCGCCGTCAGCCCGGTTGCATCGACGCGACGAATGCGGTTTGCCAGGCGGTAATGAAAGGCTTCCGGTACAGCCTGTAAATCCTGTTTCAAACTATAGACGCAGCCGTAACGTTTGCCGTTGAAAACGGCGGCTTTACGGCTAAGCTGCAATGTCTCACGAACATCGGCGATTAGCTGCGGCGCGCGCACCAGCAGCAGGCGAAAAGGCAGCTCGAAGCTGGTGACATAGTCGACGTTCAGTAACGCAATGCGCAGGCGCTCCTCTGCCCCGGCCCGCAGCTGACGACACTCCAGGTATACTTCGCGCCACTGCTCCCGGAGCCGTGGCGTCTCACCGGCTTCGGTAAACTGGTATTTTTCAATATCGTAATCAATTCTCCCGGCCACCGCGCATTCCTTTCTGAATCAGTCCGCGGGTTATATTATCATCCTCCGACGCCGTCCCCTATGCCCAACGCCGCTGTCGTTGTCGATTATTTACGATAAAGATAACGGGTGATGATCACATCAAGAACAAACAGCAGGAAGATAACGCTGCTTAACCATAATAAGCCTGCGAATAAATCAAGTAATTGCATCGTTGTTCCCTCGCCGTTGGCCCTAAAAAAGACGCTCCATCACCATAAAGTAGTTAACAACCACCTTACCAGCCACAGAATAAAATTATTTAGCACGATGCCATCCCGAGCCCGGACAGATTCATTTTATTGTCATTAATTTGTCATCAAAAAATGTCTATCATCAACCGGCGCCGCAGGGTCGTCTCTGCCGTCATGGTATGGCGGACAACGCGTCGCCACGCGGTTTAACAACACGGAATAACCTCGCCCTACCTCATTCTTACTGTCATTGCATAATTTTATATCAGGCACGTTTGTCATCCTGCTGAATAATCCGTAAAAGCGCCGTAAGCAATAAAACCCCTGCAGATTGGTTTACCATGGAGAAATAAGATGCCTAGCGAAAAAGCCCGCAGCCTTGACCATTTCTATGAATTACTGGCGACAGGACAACACCCGAAGATTGAGCTCGATTTTGATGTCGCCGCGGACGATTTTTTTTAAAATCGCCACCGAGTTTGGCGATATTGGCGCGAGGATCACCCGGGTTAACGAACGATTTATTATTAAGATCAAGCCACCGAAAGCATAAACACCCGGCCCGAGTCGTTGCAGCAGATCACCGGTTTGTGCGCATCCCTCTCGGTCATCCCTGACCGGACGGCGCGACGCGCCGGCAAATCCTCACCTGCCGGCGCGAATCAGGCTCAGTGATAGCCCTCGCTGCCGGAGACTTTGCCGCGAAAGACGTAGTAGCTCCAGGCGGTATACATCAGGATCACCGGGATAATGAGCAGCGCGCCCGGCAGCATAAATACCTGGCTGGACGGCGGCGCAGCGGCATCCCACAGAGAGATATGCGGTGGGATAATGTTCGGCCAGACGCTGATCCCCAACCCGCTGAAGCCGAGGAAAATCAGGCCCAGCGTCAGGATAAAGGGACGGGCGTGGCTGGCGGGGCGCGCGCTCAGGCGCCAGATCCACAGGCTCAGAGCCAACACCAGAATCGGCACCGGCACGAACCAGAAGAAATTGGGCAGCGTAAACCAGCGTTCCGCCACGTAGCGCCAGCCCAACGGCGTCCAGACGCTGACCACCGCGATCACAGCCATCAGCGCCAGCAGTACCTTGCGGGTCAGCTCGCGCATCCGCTGCTGCAGCGCGCCTTCGCTTTTCATAATCAACCACGTGGTGCCCAGCAGCAGATAGGCCACCACCAGCCCCAGACCGCAGAACAGATTGAAAGGGGTAAGCCAGTCCAGCGTCGAACCGGCGAAGCGGCGGTCAGCCACCGCAAAGCCGTTGATAAACGCGCCGACGACAATCCCCTGGCTGAAGGTCGCCAACAGCGAGCCGCCGGCAAAGGCATAGTCCCAGAAGATGCGATGCGAGGGAACCGCTTTAAAACGAAATTCAAAGGCCACGCCGCGAAAAATCAGGCCGATGAGCATCGCCGTCAGCGGGATAACCAGCGCATCGGTGATCACCGCATAGGCCAGCGGAAAGGCGCCGAACAGCCCTGCCCCGCCGAGCACCAGCCAGGTTTCGTTACCATCCCAGACGGGGGCGACGCTGTTGACCATCACATCGCGCTCTTCGCCATCATGCACCACGCTGAACAGCATCCCAATACCTAAATCGAAACCATCCATCACGATATACATCAGCGTGGCGAAGACAATGATGACAAACCAAATCACCGAGATATCGATGCTCATGATGCGTTCTCCTCATCACGCACCGGCTCAGCCGCTGAGAGCGGACGCGCCGGGGTGCCTGCGGTTTGCGAGGTCAGCTCCGTCACCGGCTGCGGCCCTTTTTTGATAAGCCGGAAAATATAGTAATACCCCACGCCAAACACGGCGCAGTAAACCACGATAAATACCAGCAGGCTGATGGCCATCTGCAGGGTGCTGTGCAACGACACCGCATCCCGCGTGCGCAACAACCCGTATATCACCCACGGCTGGCGGCCCATCTCGGTGGTCACCCACCCGGCGACCAGGGCAATAAGACCGGCGGGCCCCATACAGAGCGCAAACCACTGGAAGGGACGCGAGTGGTACAGCCGCCGCCGATAGCGCAGCCAGGCGCTGCAGATCCCTAAGGCGATCATCAACACGCCCATCCCGACCATGATGCGAAACGACCAGAAGACGGCGGGCGAATAGGGTCGGTCCTCTTTCGGGAAGTCTTTCAGGGCCGGCACCTGCTTATGCAGGCTGTGGGTAAGGATCAGGCTACCGAGAGCGGGGATCTCCAGACCATAGCGGGTCCGCTCCTGCTCCATGTCCGGCAGGCCAAACAGCAGCAGCGGCGTGGCCTCGCCGGGGCGATTTTCCCAGTGCCCTTCGATGGCCGCGATCTTCGCCGGCTGATGCTCAAGGGTGTTAAGACCATGCATATCCCCCACCACCGCCTGGATCGGCGCCACCAGCAGCGCCATCCACATCGCCATCGACAGCATTTTGCGGATGGCCGGCGAGTCGTTGCCGCGCAGAAGATGCCACGCGGCAGACGCCCCGACGAACATGGCGCTACTGAGAAACGCGGCTATCGCCATATGGAACAAGCGATACGGAAAAGAGGGGTTAAAGATAATCGCCAGCCAGTCCTGCGGGATGAGATGGCCATTTTCGATGATAAAACCCTGCGGCGTCTGCATCCAGCTATTGGAGGCAAGGATCCAGAAGGTAGAAACCAACGTGCCAAGCGCCACCATGCAGGTGGTAAAAAAAATGCAGCGCTGGCGGCACTTTATTCCAGCCAAACAGCATCACCCCGAGGAATCCCGCTTCAAGGAAGAAGGCGGTCAGCACTTCGTACAGCAGCAGCGGGCCGGTAATACTGCCAGCGAACTGGGAAAATCCGCTCCAGTTGGTGCCGAACTGATAGGACATGACTAATCCGGAGACTACGCCCATGCCAAAATTGACGGCAAAGATTTTCAGCCAGAAATTGTAGAGTGAACGCCAGACATTATCCCGGGTTCGCAGCCACATCCCCTCAAGCACCACAAGGTAGCTGGCAAGGCCGATGGTGATGGCCGGAAAGAGGATATGGAAGGATACGGTAAAGGCGAATTGCAATCGGGCCAGATGAAACGCGTCGAATTCAAACATATTCCACACCCATCATTGTGAATCGCCCCGGCCGCAGCCGGGGCTCATGCGAACATCACTTAGCCGATGATGAAGTGTTTTGCTTCCCGGCGCCGAGTTCGGCGCCGGTCAAAGGATCGCCCTGCGGGTCAGACTGCGTTCGCTTCAGCATCGCTTTGCACAGCGCTTCCTGCTCTGGCGTCAGGCCGACAGAAGCACTGCCATCTCCGCCATCTACGGCCGGCTGTGGATCCTTGACATAATCGAAGTGTTTGTCACTGTTCCAGCTGCCGCGTACTTCTCCACCTTCAGACATATTGTAGTAGGTGTTAGCGTACTCGCTAATGGGCGGCAGTTTGCCCGGTGGATAGTTGTTGCGAATCGACTGCAGGGCCTTCTCAAAAGAGAGCTGATGCGCAGCTTCGCGGGTCATCAGGAAGGCCAGCGCGTCTTTCACGCCAGGATCGTCGGTCACGTTGATCAGGCGTTCATAGACGATCTTCGCCCTCGCCTCCGCCGCGACATTCGACCGCAGGTCGGCGGTGGGTTCGCCGATAGTATCAATGTAGGCCGCCGTCCACGGCACGCCCGCCGAGTTGGTCAGCGGGGTACCGCCGCCGTACAGCAGGGATGTAATATGGCTGTCATTGCCGTTGGCGGTGAGCGAACGATAGAGTTCCGCCTCGCTCTCGGTGCCCTCCGCCAGGGCTCCTTTGGCGCCTTTATTCAGCATGCCGACCAAAGTGCCAATGATCTCCAGATGGCTCAACTCCTCTGTCGCGATATCCATCAGCATATCTTTGCGGCCGGGATCGTCATCGCTTAATCCCTGGGTGAAATAACGACACGCGGCGGCCAGCTCGCCCTGAGGGCCGCCAAACTGTTCGAGCAGTAAATTCGCGAGCCCCGGATTCGGTTCAGCAACGCGTACGGTATACTGCAGTTGTTTCACATGACGAAACATAGGCCTGCCTCCTGGGTTATTTTTTCGCTTCTACGCCGTCAGCATCTGAACGCAGGAGAAACTGCTCCGTGGTCTGAGGAATATGTTTAATCAGCCAGTCGGCCATTTCCCGCTCTTCCGCCAGGATGGCTTCAATGGCTGGGATGGAGGCGGTATCGCCCGCTTTTTCAGCGGCCGCCAGCAGAGAGGTATAGCAGGCGATTTCAAACTGCTCGAAAACGTACCCGCTGATCGAGCCTTTGACGATTTCATCGGAAGGAAACATCCCGCCGATGGACTGGCCGAGAGCCGCCATTTTACTCATCGAATCTTTAATCACCGAGCGTGAAATCTCATTGCGGTCGAGGATCTCTTCCAGCACGGTAATTTGCCGTTTGGTCTCGTTAACATGCTGTTCGATTCTGGCACGGAGATCCGGATAATTATCGATACGGCCAGCCATTGATTCCAGCATGGACTCTGCCTGTTTTTCCATGGCATGCGCATCTCGTAGCCAGTCATGGTAATGTTCAACGTGATTCATCGTGATTTCCTCGTGTCAGGGAGAGTTTATTTTTCCGCTTTCTTATTAATATTACCTACCGCCAGATCGGTTAATTTCACATCGGTTTGTTTTTCTTCTTCCAGGGTTTCAGCAAGCAGTTTGGCTGCTTTTTTATAGCCCAACTGCTCTGCCAGGGTGACCAGAGTACCGTAACTGGCAATTTCGTAATGCTCGACCTTTTGCGCAGCGGCAATTAATGCAGCATCACGTACCTCATTTTTTTCCGTGCTCTCAACGACTTCATTAGCTTCTTCGATTAATCCTTCCATGGCCACGCATTTCATGCGTTTGATTTTCAGGTTGGATTCCTGTTCAATAATCTGGTCGATACGTTCGATCTGGCCCTGGGTTTCTTCAAGATGAGCATTGAACGCCGCGCTGAGTTTTTCACTGGACGCCGCTCTGGCTAGTTTAGCCAGCCCGCGGGTTAATTGTTTCTCTGCGCTGTAGGTATCTGAGAGCAGGTGAATAAATACATCTTCAATGCTTTTCATATTCATAGAAATACCTTCTGGAGTCAGAAAATAACTGCGAGTCTGTGACAGACTCGCAGGAGATACTTTCACTTCAGGGTGCAAGGAAAAGGATAATCAGGAATTATCGGACTTGCGGCCACCACCGTGGCTATTCTGTCCGCCTTTTTTACCCGCTTCGGACGCACGCTGCGGATCATTTTTAAAGTTCCCGCCGCTGTGCTGACCACCTTTACGACCTGCTTCAGAAGCTTTTTCACGGTCTTCAGCAAAATTACCGGAACCACCACGATGCTCTGCCATATTTCACCTCATGTATATCGGTTATGTCAGTACGATACGAAAATATTCCGTATCACTCGTCGTTCGATATTTAAATCTAGCGGGCAATGCTGGTTAGTCAAATTATTATTCCGTTTTTTCGACACCTTTTAGCAGTAATTCGGAATAATTCTACAAGACACCTGAAAAATAACCAGACGGCACCTTGCCGCTAACTCACTGTGTTCAGGGAAATAATGTATGCAGATCACCTCTGCGGCAAAGAATTATCTATACCGGAGGATTACTACCGTTGGGTTATATAACGAAGCGGCAGCATTGCCCTTTGCCAGACTGAAATTCAGAATTTTTCCTGGTTTTACGGATAAAAAAAAGCCGCTGGGGAAGCGGCTAGCAAACAAAATGGAGCGAATATCATGCCCGGTTAATACTGGCACACATAAGGGCAATAGGCAAATAACTCGAACAGACCAGCCGGGAAATAAGCGAAGCGTGGAATATATTCAGCTCCTGGAATATCACGCAGTTCCATTATTAGTACTCTACGCTTTATTTTTTACGATGATTTATCGGTGACGATAGCAGCCGTTCACCAGGCCGAAGAACCGCATGCTGTCAACCTTTCTCTCGAGGAGAATATTCTATGAAAGCACTCACTTATCACGGCCCGCATCATGTCAGCGTCGACAACATGCCTGACCCGGCCCTTGAGGCAGCGGACGATATTATTCTGCGCGTCACCGCGACAGCGATTTGCGGTTCCGATCTGCATCTGTACCGCGGAAAGATCCCCGGCACGCACCATGGTGATATTTTCGGCCATGAATTTATGGGGGAAGTGGTGGAAGCCGGTTCCGAGGTCACCGCGGTCCGCAAAGGCGATCGGGTGGTTATCCCGTTTGTCATCGCCTGCGGAGACTGCTTCTTTTGTCGCTTGCAGCAGTATGCCGCCTGCGAAAGCACCAATAGCGGCCAGGGAGCGACGCTCAATCGAAAAGGCATTTCGCCACCGGCGGCGCTGTTTGGCTATAGCGATTTGTACGGCGGGATCCCGGGCGGCCAGGCGGAATATGTACGGGTCCCCAAAGCCAATACCGGACCGTTTAAAGTGCCAGACACCTTACCCGATGAAAAGGTGCTGTTTCTGTCAGATATTCTGCCCACCGCCTGGCAGGCGGTTAAAAACGCCGAGGTCAAACCCGGCAGTAGCGTGGCTATTTTTGGCGCCGGCCCGGTAGGCCTGCTCTGCGCCTCCTGCGCCAGGCTCAATGGCGCAGAACAGATATTTATCATCGATCATAACGATTACCGACTCGATTTCGCGCAACAACGCTATGGCGCGATCCCGATAAACTTTGACCACCATGACGATCCTGCGCAGTGGATTATCGATAACACGCCGGGCCATCGCGGCGTCGACGCGGTGATCGACGCCGTGGGCTTCGAGGCGAAAGGTAGCCTTACGGAAACCGTCCTCAGCACCCTGAAAATCGAGGGGAGCAGCGGAAAAGCCCTGCGCCAGTGCATCGCCGCCGTGCGCCGCGGCGGCATCGTCAGCGTACCCGGGGTTTACGCCGGTTTCATCCACGGCTTTATGTTTGGCGATGCCTTTGATAAAGGACTGACCTTCAGGATGGGACAAACCCACGTCCACGCCTGGCTGCCGGATCTGCTGGCGCTTATTGAGCAAGGGCTGCTTACCCCGGAGGAGATTGTCACTCACCATATGCCGCTGGAGGAGGCCGCGCGCGGCTATCAGATCTTTGAGAAACGTGAAGAGGCGTGCCGCAAAGTGATCCTCGTACCGGGAATGCAGCCCGGGAAAGCGACCCTCTGAGAAGGCGATTACCGCGCAAGGAAATTCTCGGCGGACCGATCGCGGCATGATATAAACATAGCGTGCTTTGGCCCGCCGTCGCTGATATAGCCGTTCACCAGAGGAGAAGTTGATGCTCGAGTTACGTCCGAATTGCGAATGTTGTGATAAAGATCTGCCGCCAGACTCACCCGAGGCGTTTATCTGTTCGTTCGAGTGCACCTTTTGCCGGGACTGCATGACGACGCGACTGAACGGACATTGCCCGAACTGCGGCGGCGAACTGGTGCGGCGCCCTGTGCGTCCCGAAGAGGCGCTGCGGCGCCACCCCGCCTCCACCCTGCGCCGCCATGCACAGTAGGCGAGACGCAGGTCTCCCGGCTAAGGTAAAAATTCACGCCCGAGGAGAGCGCGGAGCCTGAAGGCGTGACCGGTGGCAGACAACGTGCTCTTTCGATTATCGCCCGGCGGCGCTTCGCTAGTCCGGGCGAGCGTTTCCGGGTTCATATTCTGCATGTCAGTAAAACGACTTTCCCGCCCGTACTGCCCGTCGGCGATCGCTTTCATCGATAGCCGCAGCCGTCAGGGTTTATCCCCCCACATCGCGATTTCACTAAAACTCAGCCAGCCCTGTGCGCTCAGGCTGCCGTATCGCATGGCTGGCGTTCTTTTTTATTCACCATCGCAATAACGCCTGGGAGCATTTCCGTTGCAATCGTTGATCTCCTGCCTGGCATATTTCGCTGCATACCGAAGCTTCCTGCTCTGGCCGTCAGTAGACTGCCGGGAAATTCACCATGGAGCAGAGTTATGATTGCGGTACTTTTTGAGGCCGACGCCTTACCACAAGCACAGGAAAGATATCTTCAGCTGGCGGCCGGGCTGACGCCTTTGCTATCAGACACGCCGGGGTTTATTGCCATCGAGCGCTTTCAGAGCCTGAGTACGCCCGGCAAAATACTCTCGTTATCCTGGTGGGAAGATGAAGCCTCGGTGGCCAACTGGCAGCAAAATGAGCGGCATCTGGCTGCCCAGCGCGAAGGCAAAGCATCGATTTTTTCATATTACAGAATACGCGTCGCCCGCGTGTTCCGGGATTACGCATCGGATCGGGGAGCACAGTCAGATGTATGACATTCACGTGATTCTCAGCAACTCGCCGGGCTCGCTTGGCGCAATGGGTATGGCGCTGGGTAACAACGGCGTGGGGCTCGAAGGCGGTGGCGTATTCACCACGCCTGATGCCGGACATGCGCATTTTCTGGTGGAAGACGGTGAGACAGCCCGCAGGGTGCTGACCGAGGCCGGCTTTACGGTCAGCAATGTATGCCGTCCTCTGATACGAAAGTTACCTCAGGAACGTCCTGGGGAACTGGGAGACATCGCGGACACCCTGGCCCATAATGGTATTAATATTCTGGTACAGTACAGCGACCACCGTAACCGGCTCATTCTCCTTACCGATGATGACGCCCGGGCAGCGGAAGTGACCAAAAAATGGGCCATACTTTCTGAATGAATCTCCTGAAACCGCAGCAAGACAGTGAGCCAGAGGAGGCGCTGGAAACCGCTATGGCGATGGTGGCCTCAGCCCTCTCTGACTCGTCAAGGGTCAGTATTCTCTGCGCGCTGATGGACGGGCGCGCATGGACGGCAACCGAACTCAGTACGGTCGCCGAGGTGTCCGCCTCCACCACCAGCGGCCATCTTGCCCGGCTGCTCAGCAACGGGCTGGTGGTGTGTCTCGCGCAGGGGCGCCACCGCTATTACCGCCTGGCGGGCTCGCATATTGCCGGGCTGCTGGAAAACCTGATGGGCGTCTCTATGCAAGCGCATAAGACGCTTCTCCCCAACGCGCCGGTTAATCTTCGCTACGCCCGCACCTGCTACGATCATCTGGCGGGCGAGCTGGCGGTCAATATTTATGAATTTATGCTGAGGGAAAAATGGCTGGCGGCAGATGGCCTGGCCCTGACGTCAGCCGGTAAAAGCCAGCTTGAACGCCTTGGCGCAGTGTTTAACGCCCGCCCACGGCGTAAGCCCTGCTGCCCCTGTCTCGACTGGAGCGAAAGACGTTTTCATCTGGGCGGCGATGCCGGTTCGTCGCTAATGACGCTGTTCCTGCAAAAAGGATGGATAACGCGCGCGCCGGGATATCGGGAAGTACAAGTGACGGATAGCGGCAAAGCGGCGCTGTCCCGGCTGTTTAATCTGAAAGTGAGCGGATAGCCTGAGTTTAGGCTACAGCACATTTTCGCCGAACGGCACCGGTTTAAGCCGGTCGGGCCATCAGTATGACGCCTGGCGTGCAATCCGTTTTCATGCGAGCTCTTACGGCAAATGGATCTCTCCCTGTCATGAGGTATATAGCTTTGTTGAACGTTGCGCTGCGGGACATTCGCCATCGCCTAATGCTTCAAGCGTCCGGCAGAATAATTGCCTGAAGGCGAAAAAAAACGGGAGCCCATCGGCTCCCGCTTTTACTTAATCCACCAACGGGATTACATGTTCGCGATAATCGCGTCGCCAAACTCTGAGCATTTCAGCAGTTTAGCGCCTTCCATCAGACGTTCAAAGTCATAGGTCACGGTCTTGGCGGCGATAGCGCCTTCCATGCCTTTAACGATCAGGTCTGCGGCTTCGAACCACTGCATGTGGCGCAGCAGTAGTTCTCTGCATTGCTCTTAAAACTTTGATTTTTAAAAAAATATGTTTCTGAACACTTATCTAGAACCATTTTTATGTTAATTCTAACATGCTGATTACATGATAAATTATCCGAGTTTTGATAACCTATTTTCTCTCAATCAGTACTCTTTTGTTTGAACCTGCTTGTTCAAATCACGCACTTGTTTTGTTAACTCCTGCACCGTAAGAACAAGATCCGCGATGATGGCCGTATGGTCTACGTTAAGGATATTGATCTTCTCGCCATCAATTTCTACATCGCCGCTTTGAAAGGTGTAAATCGGGTCAACTTTTTCAGCTTGTTGAGCAATAAATCCACGCCTACGCCGTGTTTCGCCTTTCATGTTGAACTCACATACCCCCAGCGCGTTAATACGCCTGGAGGCCCCTTCCTGGGATTCCGTAAAATCCTTTTTCAGCCGCACGTCTGAGCCAGTGGTCATAACATCGCCTTTAGGGGTGGAGATTGTCCCTCCGGTGTAAAAGAGCCAGGCATCTTTTTGGCCGAAACCGTCCATATACAGTACCACTCGGTGGTTGTACCCAACGTATTCTTCAAGGTAGAAACCACCCCACGCTCCGGAGGTGTCACCGTTACCGCCGCGTCCCAGCATTCTGGATCGAATACGTCCGCCTGAAACCAACGAACCATCAGCAGGGGAACCAAAGTCTGTTCTGTTGGCCGAAAGGTCGACTCCGCATTGCGCCCACCCTCCAATATCTGCCATACCACCAACACGAAGATCCCTGTCAACTCGCCAATGACTACCTTGTACACTAATTTGATCGGCGGCAGTGGCCATAATCCGCCCGGTGAAGTCGTCGGTGCTGTAGTTAAAATGAAAATCGATGTACGGAGTGCCCATCGACAGCTCTAACGCCTGGGAATACAGCTTGCCCTTTGCCGTATTATCGAAACCACCACCGACAACCAAATCTCCGGGCAACGTCGTCTGGTTATTGGTGCCAATAACGAGGATGTCATCAAAGGTGTCTGCCGGTGATACAGTGGTAGCTCTTGAACGCTGAACCCTGAACGGTGTTCCCGAGCCAACGGCAATCGTCCCGCCTTGCCCCTGTTTTTTGAGCAGAGCCAGATCTGAGTTCTTACCGAGAATAAAACCGGCATTATCGCTGGTTATAACCTGCGAGCCGTCGAGTTTGTTTCCTCCGGTGAGTTTTGCCAGCGCGTTAAGATCCGATGCTTTCGCCATCCCGGCTATCGCCGGCACGGTCACCTGCTTTCCTGTGATCGGGTCAGTCAGGGTAATATTGCCGCTGCCGGTCAGGGCCATCGACCAGCCCTCTACTACACTACGCCAGAATGCAAACGCGCTGGCCAGCTGGTTAGCAAACGACGAGGTGCTGGCGGTTTCAGCGGTAATAATGCCGTAACTGGCACCGGAAAATGCGGTGGTGATATTCCTAGTCAGCGTCAGTTGCGTGTCGCTGTCCACGGATTTGATCGCATACAGGTCAGCACTACCGCTGCGGTAGACCACCAGAATCGACCCGGGCAGTATCCCCAGCGCCACCTGTGACCATTTTGTTGTCGCACCTGTCACCCGTGCCTGCGACGCTGCACCCGTGACGGTGCCGACTTCATACATCGCCATAATAAAGTTGCTCCTGGATGGTTTTCCCTGGAAAAAGAAAAGGCCCCTTATGGGGCCTCTGTTAGCTAAATGAACTGCTGTCCGTCCGAAATGCGGTTGCGGTGATGTTCTCGACTGTGCAGGTGTAATCAATCGCGGCAGTACGACCTGACGCTCTGATAAAGAAGCCGACATTGTTGTAGTCAGCATCCAGGCGCGCGGCAAACCGCAATTCAAAGGCCGTGGTGCCGCCTGTGATATTACCGGCATCGACGAAGATACGGCGGGTTACCTCCTGCCCACCAATGTTGAACGTAATATCAGAGGTATACCCCAGGCCACTGCCCGTCCCATAGGTCTGGCACACCAGGGTGCAGGCCAGAACCACTGTCATGCTATACCCCCTGTTCTGATACGCACCGTTCCGCTGTACCGTCTGGTTGCGGCGGAAAGTCAGGCTGTCGTAACTTTTGGCCACCGCAATGTCACCAATGAACGAATCCGCCTGGACAGTGCCACGGAACACGCCGCTATTCGCTTCAACCCTGCCACGGACGATCACGTTATTGAACTGCGAAGAGCCATCCTTGGCGATACGCCAGCCTTGCGAGCCATCAACAAAGTTATTCGAGCGGATCTCGTTACCGATCTTCGCGTTCGTAATGGAACCGTCCGCGATTTTGGCAGAGGTCAGGGAACTGTTTTTGATACGTGCCGTATCGATATACAGCTCATTGCCTTCGGCAACCATCACCGGAACAGCCGTCGCATTATTACGATTGAACAACGAGAACCGGTCGGCATAAAGGATCATATCGCTCGTTTCACCATTGCTGCCCAGCGTAATCCCCGCGCCAACATTCTTTCCGTTAACCGTCTCAACCTTCATAGACCACAGCGAACTCACCGTACCATTCACATCCGCCACGGTTTTGGCGGTGTTCTGAACGGAAGCACTGAGATCCCCGACACTGGATGTCAGGGTCGTCTGCTGCGTTGCCAGCGCCTCCAGTGCCGTTGCATGCGTCTGCTGGGTACTGGTGATACTGGCCACCGATTTAATCGTATTGTCCAGCGTCGTCTGGTTTTTGATGTTGGCGGCCGCCTGCGCGTCAATCTGCGACTGAAGCGAGGTATTCAGACTGGCCTGTGTGCTCTGGCTGTCGCTTAGCGTCTTCGCCATGTTATCGACGCGGGAGTTGGCATTATCCACTTTCGTGGCCAGTGCCGTCTGCTGCTGCGCCTGGGCGGTGATTTTCCCTTCGGCATCCGTTACGCGAGCCGTCAGACCGCTCACGGCACTCGCCGTCGCGTCAGAGGCATCCTGTGCCGCTTTCGCATCGGTAACATCCGTGATAACCAGATCGTCGATATACAGCGAATAACCGGGGGTGCCGCTGCCGGAGGCGCCACGGGTAGAGATCCAGACCACTGCGCGTGTTCTCCCACCCCCGTTGTTACTGGCAATACCCGTAAATTTCACCCACTTATCACGCGCACCAAGAGCGGCTTCGCTGACAGTGACCGCCGACTGCCAGGAGTTTTGACCGGCAGCATTCAGTGAGTTAATGCCGACCAGCGTTGTCCACCCGGAGGATGGCGCCTGATCCGCCGGCATCATAGCCCAGAACTCAAACCGGAACTTCGCATCCTCACGGACTGACTGCCAGCTCCCAAGCTGTTTATCGCTGTTGCCGTTGTTGTTCGCTCCTCGACTCACCTGCAGGCTCTTATTGCCGGTGAATTTCTGAGACGCCACCACAACGGCGGTGCCGCCCCCGCCCAGCACATGACCATCTCCGTAGCTTTCGAACGTACCGTCAACCCACGGATTAGCTCCCTGAGTACTGATGGTATTGATGCTGCTGGTCAGCGACGTGATACTCTGCGACTGGCTGGTGATAGTGTTTTCCACCTGGCTTACGCGACCAGTCAGTGAACTCACTGCAGTCGTGTCAGCCTTTTTACTCACCGTATCGTTTGTCGACCTGAGGCTGTTCTCCAGCGCCGTTATCGAGGAACTCAGGGAGTCAATATTACCCCCCTGGGTCTTCACTGTGTTCTGGAGCGTGGTAATTGCCGACGCGTTCGCATCAGCCTTCATCATCACACCGCCGGCTGCACCCAGCCCCATCATTATCCCGTTCACAAATTCGACTGAGGTCGAAATGTGAGCGGTGGCGTCACCACCGGTTGGCGCACGCAGTTCCAGACCATCGCCCGACCTCATGCCTTTGCGGCCAAGGAGAATATAGGCACCACGATACGGCAGGGAGTTGACGACTTCGGATGTACCACCAAGAGATTCCAGAGCAGACAATATCTTACCTCGGTTGCCAGATGGCTCATCGAATGTCAGGACGCAAACGTAAGTGCCACTGGCCAACGCCTCGATATCAGCCGACATCGTGGCACCATTATTCGCGCTGCCAAAGACATCGTATGTTTTGGATGTCGCAATCACCGTTGATCCGTCGCTGTGTTTTGCAAAGTGACCAGTGCCCAGCTGCGACCAGGGGTAAACAGGTTTTTGCCGCTTTCATCAAAAACCCCAGGAGTTACGCTGTTGCCATTTCCCCGTGCAGTGACAGTAAACACAGTGCGACGGTTCATCGAGGCCTGCAGGCTGGTAATGCTACTGTTCGCCGCAGTTAAATCGCCCCCCTGAGATGTCACCGTGTTCCGGAGATCCTGCAATGCAGAAGCATCAGCCTTCCTGGCAATGTTGTTCTGAGCTGTCGACAGCCCGTTTTCCAGCGATGTGGTGCGATTACCGATAGAGCTTATGGAAGTGCCCTGCTGATTCACTGTCGTTGTCAACAAGTCCACAGCCGACGCGCTGGCGCTATCAGCCGGAGAGTCGTTCCAGTCGGAAACAACGTTACCTACCTCAAACTTCGGACTGTTGATGTACACCGTCTGGTCTTTGGAGGTATTACTCTCGATACGGCACAGAATCAGGCGCTTGGTACCCGTGGTAGGTGTCTGTTTCCACTTAACCCAATAGCGAACCCATGAAGTGGTCAGCGTGAAGTACGCACGGCCATCGGTGTTATTACCTTTCGCACCCTGGCTGGTCTCGATAGACGTTGTGGTGTTCGGATTGTAGAAGAACGCCGTCATCGTCTGGCCGGCAACACCACCTTTCGCATAGAAGCTGTAAACGTACTCACCTGCATCGACAGGCGACTCAAGCGTGATTTCCCGCAGATCCTTGTAACCGGAGCCGGCTTTTACCGTTGCACCAATTACCGCGTTACCACGATACGTCTCGCTGGTAACGTTCGACCAGCCAGTCATATCGCCGGAGTTCTTGATCAGGTTTGTTCCACCGACAGAAATAGAATCAACCTTGTTGTTCAGATTCGTGACAGACGAACTCGTTGAGTTAATGTCTTTTTCGGTCTGGGTAACACGGTTGGTCAGTGCCGTCAGAGCATTAGCGTCTGCTTTATTGCTGACGTTGTTATTAGTCGTCGCCAGGTCATTTGTCAGTTTAGTGATGCTGTTACCCTGACTGGTGATCTGGTCGCCCTGTTGGGATACGGTCGAGTTCAGTGTCGAAATCGCATTAGCGTTAGCATCTGCTGTACTTTGCGCATTGTAGGCATCAGTCACTTCGGTAATGACCAGGTCATCAATGAGGAATGAGTTACCCGCCTTAACGCTGCTAACGTTAGGAATAGAAATCCTGACCATTGCCTGCTTAATACCGCTCTTCGTTGATTTCAGGTAACCAGAAACCTTCGTCCATTGAGTTGAAGAGAGATCCTTTGCCGCTTTGGTAACTGCCGGCCACTGCCAGGAGTTGTCCTGATACTGGAGCGATAAGCCGACGGAAATCTGCACGTTCTCGGCCATAGCGGTACTCTTGGCATCCAGCTTAACCCAGCATTCCATATAGAAGACTGCGTTATCGCGAACCTGGAATCCGCTGAAAATGTGGGTATCAGTGTTGTCAGTTGCATTGGCATTGTAGTCATTCGGACGCGTCACACGAATGCATTTATTGCCGCCATGCGAGTCGTCAGTGGTCACGATGGCACGGTTATTCGCCAGATTGTGGCCAACCGCGTAGCTTTCAAAAGTGCCATCAGGAAGCAGATTAGCGCCGCGTTTGGATTGCTGGCTCAGAGAGCTGCTGAGCGACGTAATGTTGCTGTTCGCCGCCGTCAGACCGGACTCCGTCTTCTCCACTCGTCCGGTTAGCGAGTTCATCGCCGTCTGATCCGCTTTGCTGGCCACATTCGCGTCTGTCTGCGTCAGCGCATTCCGGAGCTGGGTGATGATCTGCGAATTGCTGACCACATCGTTGCCAATCTGGCTGACATTCGAGCTGAGTACGCCGGCTGCGTTTGCCAGCGCGGAAACACCGAGACCGGAGTACATCTCAGCAACCTTGTCTGACAGCTTCAGGCCCAGGTTGATATACGCCTGGCCGGTCCACTGATTCACCAGAAACTCAACGGTATTCCAGCCGGCTTTCAGATCAAAACTGCCGGTAGTCCAGCTGGCGTTTCCCCAGGCAACCTGAACGCCATTTACAAATACAGCACCGGTATCATCAAAAACCCTGTTACCGGGCGCCATTGTGATGGTGGTATCGGCGGCCACTTTTACCTGGCAGGAATACAGCGCGATCAGATAGCTGCCGGAGGACGTAAAGTCCAGTTTGGCCGCGTCGGCCGCCTCATCCACGACCACGGGCGCCACGGCGCGAATATCGCTGAATGACGGGACTGTCCCGGCGTTAGCCAGCTGCACAGTATAGATCCGACGGGACCAGCTATTCGGCTGGCCATTGACCAGCTGATTCGACAGACTGGTGATGCTGTCAGTATTGCTGCGAATATCCTGGCCGTTTTGCTCTACCTGCTGTGTTAACGCGGTGACCGCGCTCGCCTCCGCTTTCTTCGCCAGCGCGGCATTTGTCGTGCCCAAATCGCTCGTCAGTTTCGTGATGGACTGACCCTGGCTGGTTATCCTGTCGCCCTGCTGGGTAACAGTAGACTCCAGCCCGCTCAACGCCTCATTCGTACCAGCCAGGCCCGTTTCCGTCTGGCCCATCCGGTTAGTGAGTGATGTTAACGCGGCTCCCTGCGATGTCAGCGTGGCACCCTGTTGCTCAACTTTCTGCGTCAGGGACGTCAGCGCGGTCGCATCGGCTTTTTTCCCGAGGCTGGTTTCCAGGCCTCCGATACGACTCGCCTGCGCACTCTGCTCTGTCGTCAGGGAACTCAGTTCACCAGAAACTGCAGCTTTGTTGTCGTTAAACTGCGTCTGCAGGGACTCTCTGGCCTTAACTTCCGCTGAGATGGCGGTAACGCGCGCCGTTTTTTCCTGGTACAGCAGCCCGGAGGTGACTTTCTCCAGATCGCTGCCCTCATAGGAGCCACGCATCTGCGCCGCCAGCGTGCTGCGTGCCTGCGCTTCGGCGGTCAGCGCGTTACTCAGCGTGCTGCGCACATCCTGCAGAGCCGCCGTACTGGCGCCGGGTGCTGGCCGGCCAACGGCGATCCAGTCGAATTCGATAAAGTTGCTGGCATCCTGCTGGTTCGTCAGGTCCAGACGAATACGATCAATGTTCCCTGTCCAAGGAATATCACGCACCGTCAGGGTTGCCACCCCATCGGCATATTCTGGCTCAGCAACAATGTATCGCTTCGTGTTATTGAAGTTTTCGCCGGCAGACACCCAACGGATCTCACCCGCCCAGACTGGTTTGCCGGTTTTACGAAAGCGCAGCATGATGAAGCGGTACGCCGCACCATTGACAGCCAAACCGCCAGGAGAGGTAATGTACGGATCGGTGGCGCTGTCAGCAGGGCGTAACCAGCCATCCTGGGACACTCCCGGTACGCCGGCGCTTCCGGTCCAGCCCTCGGTCGTCTGATTGTTGAAATGCCAGATAACATGCGAATCGAACTGGATATTAGCGCCGGCAGCGAGGCTGGACATTTCCCGCGCCAGATTTTCATCGGCACTCTTCATTACCTGAGTCAGGCTCTCGATACTCGCCTCAATCCCCTGCGTTGCCGCCAGCAGTTCATCAGCAGCCTGTGCCGCCTTCGCGTTAACATCTGCGATACGATCCGCAGTTTCCTGCTTAACCGCATTGGTTAACGTGGTGTTGACCTGAGACAACGACTGCTTCAGGCCATTCTCGGCAGTTTTAATCTGCGCATTCAATGCGGCATCGCCGTCGGCCAGCGACTTGCTCAAAATTGCTATCTGCTGATTCGCATCAGCGACGGCGGATTTTGCCTCCTGAATCCCCTTGTTTGCCTGAGCCAGACCAGAATCGAGAGACTCATTTACCGAGGTAAGCTCATCCGTGATGGTTTTATTCACGGCGGAGATCTTTCCGTCAACATCAGCAGTGATGCTTTTCGCAGATGCATCAATATCCTGGCTGACTTGCTTCGCCTGATCTGCGGCTTCCTGACGCAGCTCTTCAGCGGTCTGCTCCAGTTCCTGCTGCGTATTGCGGATACCTTCCTGCGTTTCGCTAATGGTACGCTGCGTTTCCTCCCAGGCATCCGTATCCTTGATCGCGTCGGTCAGGTTTTCGTAGTAGTCATCAAAGTTATCGCTGGCCATCCCCTGGACCCAGCCGGTCCACGGGCTTTCATTGCCAAGACGATCCACAAGGCGCGCCCGGTACCAGAATTCGGCGCCCATACTGAGGCCCATCTGCTGATAGCTTTTCCCCGGATAGGCTACGTCTGATAACGGCATTGGCGCACTGCCGTCCTGGTTTTTGCTGTACTGCAGTTCCGTGCGCAGCGTATCCCCGGAGCCGGTCGGGAACTCCCAGCTAACCTGGACCCCATGAACCAGCGAACGGGTTGCCAGCGCCAGCGGTGCCAGCGGCTCGCCGACCTTGCCGGTCAGGGTTTTCTCTTCGGAATACGCCCAGCCGCTCGAGATCTCCGCCGCATTGATCGCACGGACGCGAACCAGGTAACGACCGGCATAAATGCCGCTGACCTCAAACGAGGTGGTCGAGCTGCGCGGTACATTAATCCAGTTCCCGTCGTTACGGCGCCACTGTGCCTCGTAGGCAATAGCGCCACTGACCGCTGACCAGTTAACCTGCATCGTTTCGACGCTGATCCCCTGATTCACGACCGAGCGGGATGTGATGACAATATCGTCAGGAGGTGACTGGTTGCCCGCCGGCAATACGCTAACCGGGCGCTGGTCGATAATAGCGCCGGTATCGATGCGCGCGAATTTATCCGGGTCATGTGCCACGCCGGTGATCGTGAGGGTGGCATCGCTGTTCTCTTTTACCCCTGTAACCCGGTACTGCTGCAGGAAGAGGTCATCGGATTCAACGGCCCAGACGCATTCCCGTTCTGGCGTCTCACTGTACGCCGTGGTGACCGTAATCTGCCGGCGTCCGTTAACAGCCTGAATAGTCCGGCTCTGTGAGATCCCGGATGGCAGGTTTAGCTGGAGGCGGTCGCCAGGTTTGGCATCCACATCACGATCCAGCGTAATCACCCGGCCATTCACCGCGCTGATCCGCCCGCCGTTGACCCGTCCGGCCAGCAACTCATCCGCCAGGGCAATGATATAACCGGGCTGAGGAATGCGACCGTCCAGCCCCACATCAAACTCAACGACCCGGTCTTTGTTGTTGGTCAGTATGCCCCACAACCCCTTACGGTGGGCTTCGCTCTGGCGCGTACAGCCAATCGAGGTCAGTTCAAGCTGGTTAAAACTGTAGCGGGAAACCAGTTCCGGGATAAACGCCGGCTCCATCGCATCAGCATAAGCATTATCCGGATCAGACCAGGAAACCAGGGCGTTGGTGTACCGAACCTGGCTGCTGCTGCTCGAATAACGGGGTTTGCCGATAATATTGGCGCGCGTATAGGTAAAATCGACATCACGCGGCATATCAGCCTGCACAACAATCTGCTCACCGTTCCAGCAGGTCATGCCCCGGAAAATGGCGGCAAAGTCTCGCAGCACGGTGTAAGCATCGTTGCGTTCCTGAACATAGACGTTACAGGTATAGCGCGGCTCCATGCCGTCACCACCGCGCCCGTCAGGAACCAGCTGATCGCAGTACTGTGCAATCTGGTACAGCGTCCATTTCGAAATATTGGCGCTGCTCAGACGATTACCGAGACCAAAACGGTCAGCTATAACAATGTCGTAATAGATCCAGGCCGGGTTATCCGTCCAGGCCCATTTAAACCCGCCGGTCCAGACGCCGGTATATTCGCGGGTTTCCGGATTGTAGTTATCCGGCACACGAATCACGCGCCCACGCGGCTCACAGGAAATTTGCGGAATGGAGCCATTAAACTGGCTGGAGTCGAACTCGATATAAAGCAGCGCGGTGTTGGGATAACGCAGCTTCGCGTCAATCACTTCGGTATAGCTCTGCAGCGTCATCACGTCGCCAGTTTTGACACTGTTTGCATCCGGAGAGATTTTACGCAGGCGTAGCGTCCAGGTACTGCCGGCATGGGGCAGATCAATACGATGGCTCCGCTCATAACCGGAGGTTGTTTTACCCGTGACAGCGGTTTCCAGCACCGTCTGCCAGGCGCCGCCGTCGGTCTGCAGGTCAATCGCATACTTGACGGTATTGCCCACCACGTCGCCGTCATCTTCCTGTTTCATCAGGGACGGCCATTTCAGGCGGACACGAACGGCAGAAAGCTGGGTATTAGTAAAGGTATGGGTCCAGGCTGTCTTGCTGGAAACTTCCGTTCCTACACTGATTTCATTTTCAGTACCGGGAATACCCTGAATATAAGTCTGAGCCTGCGTGCCGGGGCGAAATTCCCAGGACACGCCACTGAAGTTTTGCGAACCATCAGCATTTTCAAGCGGGGTGCCATCAAGATAAATATCTTTCCCGGTTAAACCACCTGCAAATTCACCCTCACCTAATGCGAGCAGAATTTTGGCTTTCGCAACGGACTGTAAATCATCCGGCTGTTCCGTCGGTGTACGCTGCTTTGAGCCGCCACCCTTGCGCCCTTTAATTATGTTATTTGCCATATTACGCCCATAAAAAAAGCCACCGCAAGGTGGCCTGAATTGGATGGTTTACTGAATAAAACTTATTGCTGGTCTTCTACGTAAATACCGGCAGATATAATGGCGCCGCCAATTCGGCGTTTGCCATAAAGCAAAGGGACCGGGTATCCCTGAGAGGCAGTATTCGTCACGCCCCCAAAGGCGTAGGACGCTTTATTGTCAGCGGATTCTTTTCGTGCCAGGCCAGCCGGCTGCGGGGAAAGCATCTGAACGACGCCGCCGAGCATCATAGCAGCCCCCATTTTATAACCAAATGCTGACACGGGGTTGCCAGGAACAAAGTAAGAGCCGACAGCAGATGCAACAATAATAACTGCTCCAAGAATTGTTTGAAGCAGCCCCGCCTTTTTACTACCAATTAAAACAGGAACAATTCTGATAACTTCACCACCAACGGGGAATCCTAAATCATCCTTACCGATATTTTTCTTTCCTTTGAAAACAGCAAAGGTCAACCCTTTTTCTTTGCTGTTATTCATGAAATTTTCAAATCCAGGGATGGTTGCAGCCAGCGCCATGCCTGCTTCTTGGACTGTTGAAATCAACCGATGATGAACCTTCCCGAAAGTTTTGCCAAGAATTCCAGAAAGCTCAATTCTTGTCATTATTTCCTGCATAATAGCTCCAGTTGGTGGGAAACGAGTTAATTAATAGTGGTTGGCCTTATATCCAAATCGCCATTAGCATCCGTAAAAACTCTTGCTGCTTTTTTCTCTCCAGCTTTAATATTGAAAAAACGTTCTTGCCTCTCTCGGTTTAAACTGCAAAGTCCTTTACCTTCAAGATTAGCACCGACAGCCCACTCTCCTTCTGATAAATAAAATGTCGCTTTTTCTTTCGGATCCAGTTTCGCTACTCGTTCACCATTCAAATAAACTGTTGCATAGCATCCTGCCCCCACGAATCCTGAATCACGAACGATTGTCAGGCTACCGTTATTACCTTCGTTTTCTTGATATTTAAAAACATGCTCTTTTGAGGCGGAAATAGCTTGGCTGGGAGGTACAACTGTTGTCGAACAGCCTGTTACTGTGACAATTGCCAATGCTAGAGCTAATTTTTTTCATTTCAGTGTCCCTTGGATTTATAGTTAAAATTCCACAAGAGATTAACACAGAGAATGGTATCGGACGATTTTCATCGTCCTATCTAACCAGTATCCACCATACGGCACGCGCTTGCTGAGATGGCCATACAGGTGATGCAGCAGCATATTCCCTTCCAGCAGAATCCCGGCGTGGTTCCACTTATCCGCCTGCACCTGCATGATCACCATATCACCCGGTTGCGGTGGACCATCAAACTCACGGAACCCGCATTCATACCAGCAGTCCTGATAAAAATTGTCCGGATACTCCTTTTCCCACCACGGATAATCGACGCGGTAATCGTGCAGCTCGATGCCGTGGGTTTGCCGAAAATAGCTCATCACCAGGCCCCAGCAATCGTAGTGGCCCAGCACGAATGGTCGCTCGAGGAGCGGCAACTCACCACGCGGGTGGATAGTACGGAGATCGCCTTCTGGCCAGCTGATAATATGCCAGGGGAGAAGGGTCGCGTCGCATTGCGCTTTATCCAGTTCGCTCGGCTGGGTGGTGGCATCAGGATGGCTGTGAACAATACCGGTGATCGTTCCCCATTCCTCAACCTCCGCATAATCCTCCGGCGCCAGCACAAAATTATCTTTCGACTCTGTGGCCAGGTTCCGGCAGGGGAAATAACGCTCCGCTCGGCCCCTCTGGGCGACGAGGCCGCAGGCCTCGCGCGGATATTCTGCGGCCGCATGTTCCTGGATGGCCTTAATCGTTTTCTGACGCATATCAGCTCCTGATTAATGAGGTGCCGGGGAACCCGCCAAACGGCAGTTCGCTATTCTCACCATGACGTAATTTGCAGGCCGTGAGCGTTCCGTTGCAGACATCCTGCGACGGGTCATCAACTGGCTGATTGTTCCTGTCAAAATACCGGGTGCCGGCATAGTCGCACCCGTTACCGCTACGGTATTGATTGCGGATACACCAGGTGCAAATCGCATGCAGCTGGCGAGTGGGGATCATCATCCCCTGCAGGGCAAACGGGCTGGAGAGAGTAAATTCCACCTTCTCATCGTCTTCATAATGCTTTACGTCAATGAAGAAAAGGCGCCGTTTCTCCTGCGTCGGATCAGCTGAGGCATTCCCGTCCGGAAAGTTCTTCGCATCGAGATACTGTTTTTGCGTGTCGTGGATGACAACCCGCGCCAGAGCCAGATCATCGTAATGAAGACAGAGCGCGGATATTTTCCCGTCGATGTTCCCTACCCGCAGCGTTGGCTGCGCGTCGCTGCCAGTGGTGGATGACTCGATCCCTTCGATTTCACATGGCCAGGCTTTATACTCCCGCCCCTGCCACCAGATGCTTTTCGCAGGCAGCTTATCCAGGTCGCCGTCAGCGGCGAGGATTTCGGCTGCAGTATGGGGGACGTTATAGCCGTGGAAATACAAAACCTCGTCCAGGCCAAACGCCTGGCCATCGATCTCCAGGAGACGAACCTCATCGCCTGGCTCTAACTTCTGATAATTCGCGTTAAGGCTCATGGGTTAAATGCCTGAATAAAAGTGGCTGAAAGTGAGTAATTTCCGCCGCCCAGCGGCACCGGTTTATATTGTTCGCAGCGGTAAAGCCCCACCTCTTCCAGAGGCGGGGTCCACTGAAACGCGCGGGTGCCGGCATGACGGTCGAGGAACTGCTTAATCGGACGGATATAGTCCTCCGTACCGACAAAACTCAGCTCCCAATCCTGTGAACGGGTGTTAATACCATCGCCGGATACCTGCGCATACCCGTCACCGAACTGCGCCTTCCGGACACGAAAGTTAACGGTCTGCTGGGGATTAACCCGCGGACTCCAGGTGAATATCTCAATAGCCATCAACGTTGCCCTTTAACTGCATTCCAGACCATCCCGCCAGGGCGCATATCCTGCGCCATCAGCTCCCTGTATTTTTTCTCCACAAACGAGCCAATCTGCTGGCCAAACTGCTCAAAACCAGACGGCGCCTGCGTTGAGGTGTTTCCGCCTTCAATCGTGATATAGACTTTTGGCCCTTCCGACGCGCCGGCGTTCTGACCACCACCGACAGCGCGTACACCCAGCGAACCATCGCCGGCACGCGTCAGTGGCATGATGGCCTCCGGCCCGGCCTCGCCAAATACGCCGGCCCCTTTTGCGAAAGCGAAGAACTGCGGAGAGTCGTAGACCTGGTTGCTGTAGGCACTTAATGAAGGAGAATCGAAGACACCGCCTTTGGCATAACCCGGTATTTGAAAGTTAAAGTTATTACCCGCATTCTGAATCGCAGTTCCTGCGCCGACATCAGCCGCTCCAGAAACACCACCTGCAATACTCACTCCAGCTCCCACCACACCCATGATGGTTTGCATGATAGTGCTGGTAACAAGAGCCTGAGCGGCCATATCAACGAGGTTTTTTATGACCGACTGCGTGAGCGAGGAAAACAGGTCAGCCATGTTCTCCTTAAAGCTTCTCGTCCGCGTCAACATGCTCGTCAGGAAGTTGCTAGAGCGCTCATGGGCCGTTTCAAATAACCCGACGGCCAGGCTCTGGAATTCGCCCTGTGAGCGATATAACTCCAGCGACGTCTGATATTGCGAATCTGCAGAATCCTTCGTCGCCTTCTGCATCAGCATTTCGTACTGTTCTTTGCTGATCGCGCTGCCCTGGTAGTACGCCTGCAGCAATGCCTGCCGCTGCGCAAGCTGATTGCGCAGCGAGACCAGTGGATCAACTTCGCCGGCGATATCCAGTGCCGGCGCAGCGATTTCATCGGCATGCGCCTGCAGCAGCTCTTTCGCAGTATCTCTGGCCAGCGTTATTCGTGCGGCCTGGTACTCTTTTTCATCAAGAAGGCGGGCTTTGAAAAGCTCAGCCAGGTCCCGGCTGGCTTCCTGCTCTTTTCGCAGAGTTTCCTGGGCGGGGGAATACTGCGCGGCCAGATCCAGTCGCTGTTTCTGGTAGTTCTCTGCATTCATTAACAGCACGCGCTGCAGGTCAGCATCACTGGCGCCATTTTTCTTCGCCGCTTCCTGCAGCTCCCTGTTGCTGTCCTTTTCCTGCAGGTTAATTCTGGCCAGGCTGGATGCATGGGCTTCTTCAATTTGCTGCCGCAGCGTTTTGAACTGGTCGACCTGGGACTTACTGCCTTTCCCCGTGCCGGTACCGCCATCGCCGCCCCAGGGATTTCCATCTCCGGTCTCTTTGGGGGGCGTGTTTAACGCTCCTTTCAGATCGTCCGTAAGGGAGGTTATTTTTCCCGATAAACCCAGCTGAGCCAGTGTTTTTGCATCACTGACACGCTTAATGTTTTCCTCGGTTTTGCGGAGTCCCTCGTTAACGCTATCGAGATCCGCCCGCGCCCGCGTCTGGTCTTTTGTCACCCCTTCCAGCTGGCCGAAGGGGTCAAACCCTTTCAGGCTGTCGATACGACTGTCGGCATCCTGAATCTCTTTTATCAGCTGGTTACGCTGCACGACCTGGTTTTCGTACTTATCCTCCAGGTCGAACTGCTTCACATTTAACTGGTTAAGCGAGAGGCGCATCAGCGCTTCACTGGTTTCCACTACGGCATCTTTTAAATCAATGGCCGATTGCCGGGCTTCTTTTGCTTGTTGATGGAAATACAGTAATGCAGAGCCAGCCAGCGTCGCCGCGCCAACCGGACCACCAACAAAAGCCAGGGCGCCTCTTGCCAGGCCCACCGCAACGGAGGCCGCACGGGCTGATATCGACAATTGCCGGTTTGCCGCTGCCAGTTTCAGTTTCGCCTGGCTGGCCAGATTGGTTTGCTCAGTTTCCTGTCGGATGAGGCGGGTAAACTCATCCTGGTAACTGATATTCATCCCGTACTGTTTAGCCGTCCGCTCCATCTGGCGGTAGTGGCCAAACTCAGCGTCGTTCTGTTTCAGGATGGCCGCTGTCGAATCCAGCGTTTTGCGGGCAATATCCGCATCAGCCTGCGCCCGCGCTTTTACCGCCGCCTGGCTTTCCCGCCAGGCCGCGATATTCTCCCGCAGCCCTGCAGTCAGTTTCGTGGATAACACGGGGATCAGGCTGTAAAGCGCCACGCTGGAGACGGTGTTGAAATTGTCTGCCAGGCTGTTCAGTGCCTCCGTGGCAACCTGAATCCCGCTGCGGAGTGGCCCGTTACTGCTCTGGCCGATCTTAATGACCATCCCTTCAAACGCACTGCTCAGCCCCAGCAAATCGCCGTTCAGGTTGTTAACCCTGATGGATGCCTGCTCATGCGCCGTTTTGGTACCGGTCAGGGAAGCGGTCAGCTCATCAAGCTTTGAACGGTTCTGGACCAGGATAGACGCCGCATTCAGGTTCTCCACGCCAAACAGTTTTACGGCCTGGGCCGTGGAGAGATTTTTCCCGGAAAGAGTGGTCAGCGCCTGGCTGAGACCAACCACGGACGGCTTGAGGCTCTTGTCCGTGCCCTTTTCCAGATTCAGGATGACGTTACGCAGCGCCGTGCCGGCTTCACCGCCTTTAATTTCACGCTCTGCCAGCACCTGAATCGCGGCATTCAGCTGCTCAAAACCAACGCCGGCCTGTGCGGCTGCGACGCCACCATTTTTAATGGCAGCCGCCGTATCCACAATCTCCGACGACCCGTACTTCGCGCCGGCGGCCAGCACGTTGATATAACGATCCGCTTCCTGCGCGCTCGCCCCGTACTGGTTTAAGGAGAGTGCCAGCGTTCTGGTCGCATCGGGCAGCGTTGTGCCGGCGGCCTGCGCCAGGATAAGCGCGCTGTTCGTAGCCTTCTGCAGTCCATCGGACGTTTTTAAAAGCTCCGGTTTAGCCGACGCCATCAGCTTTAACGCTTCGGCGGCCTGGCTGGCGCTGTACTCTGTCGTGCGCCCCATTTCCTGCGCAGCCAGATCCAGCGCTTTCATTTCAGCAGCAGTCGCACCGGTGATGGCCTGCAGGTCTGATAATGCCTGTCCATATTGTCTGGACGTGGTGACGATCGTACCGATGGAAAGGCCGGCTCCTGCCAGCCCCGCCAACCGGCTGGCCATCCCGGATATCGACAGACCGACCTTCTTATAGGCGTCTTCCGTCTTTTTCGCGTCCGCCTGGGCATTACGGTTAAACCGTCGTGACTGGTTCTCCGCATCGCCATACGCTCCCAGCAGCTGGGATTTAAAACTGGCTGCGTTCAGGTGCAGCCCGACCGCTAAAGATGCGACGTCTGCCATTACATTAATGCCCTCATGACTGCCGCGCATTCATCATCGACCCGGGATGGCGCAGGTGTGGTTTCGGTTGGTGGCGCGTTTTCATCGCCAGGACGGCGGAAAGTGCCCTGTTTCAGGAAGTAGGCTCGCCAGTGGTACAGAGTGTTTGCCGGCAACGCGGCAATTTTGGATGGGTCAGGCTCGCCCCAGCGGTCGGCCAGCCAGAAAATCAGCTCCAGCCAGGGCGAGTCACTCAGTTTTTTTCCGCTTCCTCCAGCTTGCCGATTGCGTGTTGCTTCACTTTTTCCACTGCGGCCAGCAGTTCGGGGTTTTCATGGGCCTTCAGCAGCTCGGCTGCCGTGGGTTTAAACTCATCCGGAATGGCCGTTCCATCCGGCTGAACCAGTGCATCGATGACGATCTGGATGACTTGCTCCGATGCCTCGCGCGCTGCGCCAGCTTTTGCGGTTTCAGCCATTTTCTCTTCGTAGCTGATAAGGTAATCCCCGGTCAGGCGGCGGATGAATACGGTGGCGCCAAACAACTCGGTTTTAATGACGGTTGGCTCCGATTTAAGCAACGCGGATTTCAGCGTGGACAAGTAATCTTTATCTTTCACAGGTAGTCCTTAAAAATAAAAAGCCACCCGAAGGTGGCTGTTTACAGGTTAAGTTAATCAGGCGCCGCCGGAGACAGCGACGGTTCCCCAGGTGATCTTGTTCTGCTTACCCTGAACAGTGATCTGGATGACCTCATTCGCCGGAGCGGCGATTTCATTCATCTGCCAGCCGGACAGCGCCAGGAGCATCGTCGCTGTTCGCTTGTTGGGTAATTCGACGTATAACTGGATGGTCTTGCGGGCCTCTGCTGCATTCAGCAGCGCGGCAAAATCGGTATTGCCCGGATCATCAATGAAGCCCAGCGACTTTTCAGGCCCGTCAGGCAGATCGCTGATGGACTGTTTCTGCTTATCCAGTAACGTGGTGCAGTCGACAAAGCCCCCCGTCTGCCCCATTGCACCCAGCGCTTTACAGTTAATCAGCGGTTTCAGCGCTGACGTGGCAGCGCCAGGCTCCCCGTATTTCACAATGGTGCCCGCCGGCAACATCGCATATTCAGGCGAAGTTTTATCAGCCATGTTTCTCTCTCTTTTTATACGGCAGCGGATGCTACCTGTTTTCAATGCCGTTTCGGATTTCCACGGTTAACACGCGCAAAACGGTCTGGAGGTTGTAATCCAGGGCGGGTCGGATAAAGGGGTCTGCAACCTGTTTAACCGTGCCAAGCTCCTGCGCCAGCGCCTTCATATGGTGTTGCTTGCTGGGGCCAACACGGAGCGTTACAACCGCGTTCCCTTTACCCTTGCGGGTGGAAGAGCGGATTTTGATTGAGTCCCGCATGTGCGGCCCGGCAGACGTTTCGTCAAAGCCGGCATGCTGCTTCATATCTTCCTCGACGACCTTTAGCGCTTCGCGCCCGGCATCCCGCAATACCTTCGTCGCCACTTTTTCGCCCAGGGCCATTAACTGCCGCTCCAGCTCATCCAGCCCTTTAACTTCCATTCGGATCACGAGGAGTCCTCCACGTAGTGAATGATGAAATCGCGGGTCAGGCGATACTGAATGCGACGATTCGTCAGCTGGTTTTTATCCTGATGGATACCGCCTCGCTCCACATACTGAACCGGGATACCCTCCAGCTGGCCATGAACGACTGACTTCAGTTCCGCCCAGATTTTTTTATCCAGCTGCAGCAGTGAGGTGTAATTATCGAGAAGGTACAGGTTCACCTGGATACGGGCAGAGACGATCCCCGTTCGCAGCATTCCCGAGACCATCTCCGGGTCAGAGATACGCTGAAAGGTCGCTCCTTCCTGGACCGTGTCCGGCAGTAAAAGCGGATACGCATTCATGCCGGTGATGCGCTCCAGCGCACCCTTAATCGCCAGCTCTATCATGCCGCCCGTCAGCCTCCCCCGTGATAATGATCCGGTCCGTTTTGCGGTCGATATTCCGGACGGTATAAACCAGATTTTTTCGTCGTGATTTTCCAGTCAATATCAACCAGCACACCCGGATAGACCGTAAACAGGCAGGTTTCCACCACCTGCTGCTGATCCAGCGTGCGGACTTTCCGCCCCGATACCAGCTCCCGTTTTGCCCACGCTTTTCCCGATTCAACCTGCTTTTCCGGTAGCGGTTCGCCCAGCGGCCCCCGACCGGACTGAACGTAGCTAATCGCAATGCGACAGTTCATATCACCCGGTTTCAGGCTCATAGCGTATGCTCCTGCAGGGGGAAAAGAAGATGCCTCACCGCAGCGGTTTCCAGCCACTGTCCGGTATGGCCATTCAGATACGCATCGCTGACCAGAAACTGAATGGCCAGCCGGATATCTTCATCCGCGATAAATCCGCGGACGGTCTCCGGGAGTGCCTGCAGCTCTTCATCACTGGTGACCAGCTTGCAGTAATAATCACGCTCGATGCTCCGCTGCGCGGCATTCACCATTTGCGTGAGCATGGCGTCATGCTCCGTGAAGTCCAGTTCCAGGCGTAGCTGGGTTTTCACATCATCCAATGTCAGTATCAAAATCGCTGTCTCCCGGCTTCGGTTTCAGCGCACGTTCGGCATCCTCCGGCCATACCGCGATACGCCGCTTAACCAGTTCTTCGGCGCGCGATCCTTCAAAGCACGCGATATCTCCACGGGAATAACGGTGGTGCGGCCCAAGGAACACAACGGATTTACGCTCTGCCTGTGCGACCACGGTCGCATGGTTGTCCTGTGTGCCTGTTTCTTCCGGCTCCACTGCTTTATTTTTCGCAGCCATAACATTCTCCTGAAAGGGAAAAGCCCGCATATGCGGGCCGTATTTACTGAGGGATGGGTTAGAACAGGACGCCGGTACCCAGCACCAGGCCTTCCGGATGACGGAAGCCAATATCATGCTCAGTAACAACGCGGATTAGCGACTGGTTACGGGAAAACGCAGATACCAGGGTGCCATCGGCATCGATGTAAGAGGCTTCCTTCGAGAAGTCGACTTTCATATTGCCGTCTTCAGCGATAACCACATCATTGAAGTCAGCAAAGTAAATCTCAGTCTCCTTACCCCCGGTCCCCAGATTCGCAGGGATCGCGCTGGTACGCTGAACCGGATATCCTTTAAGTAATCCCTGAGCCATTTCCGGATAGACTTTGTTGCCGTTGCCGTCACGCAGCCCAAACAACTTCATATAGGTACGGTTCGACATGCCCCAGCCGCTGCTGATCATATTGCTGTTGCCGTCCATCGCCATCAAAATGATCTTGTCCAGGTACTCGTCAACTGTGTTCAGGTTGATCGCTGCATCAGCTTCCCACGGCAGCAGGCGGTTCCACTGCGTCGCGCGCGCCTTCATACCAATCGGTGTATCGCCGGTACCGTCATCGCGCATAAAGGCTTTATCCTCACGCACTGAGATGGCGGTCAGAATATCCTGCAGGACCAGCTGCTCGACGTTGAATCCGGCGTGGCCAATCAGTGCATTGGAAATAGGCACCATCGCAATCAGAGTTTTCGCCGTAAGTTTACATCATCAAAAGCGTGTTTCTGATGTCTTGGCGTCTTTGTTTTCTCCTGTTGTAGCTTGCCGTTGCTCCACCGGCCACGCGTGGTAGCGTCATATTACCGTTAGGCAGCGGAACGGGACGGGCACCCAGCTTGCGGACGATGGTTCGGTCGCTCAGTAGCTCGATCACCTCACTGTGGAGGTTCTGCGGAATAAGCACACCACCGGACGCCGCTGCGGTGGAAATGGCCATCGATACGGACTGGTCATTCAGCTCTTCTGAAGCGAAATTTTGCCGCGTCCTGCAGATTCCCTGCGCCTGCGGCGACAGACATAACCAGTCGGGTCATGCCAGCACCGGTGTACTGTTTAGGCTCCTGCTTAACAATAATGCCGGGGGCCTGCTGAGTCGCTTTCACGGGTTTTGCGACCAGCGCCGCAGCACGTTCGGCGGCTTCCAGGCGTTCAATTTTGGCGCTGATATCAGTGAACTGCTGCTGCAGGTTCGCAAACTCCGTCAGCTGCTCCGCAGTCAGCGTGCTGCCGCTGGCGTCAATGGTTGCCAGGGCCTGAACCTGTTCGTTGATACCCGCACGCTGACGACGCAATTCTTCAATCTGTGGCATTTGATTTCTCTCTTTTTAGACATAAAAAAAGCAGCCTGCTGGCTGCTTAAGGTGACGCGGTTTGTTTTTGCGCCGGGTTACATTTTGGTTTGCAGGTCCATCGCGGCTGCCTGCATCTGAATGGAGGTTTTTTGACGGGGTTGCTGATACTTTGCCGCGATAGCATTGATCGCCGCCTGGGGGTCAGAGACTTCATCCGCCAGGCCGGCAGACACCGCGCCAGGGCCAAAATACAGCCCCGCCTGCGTATCAATGACGGCCTGCTGCTTCAGGCCGCGATATTCGGCCACCGACCCCGTAAACGTCTCGTACATTTCGTCGATCATGCCCTGGAACATACCCAGCGACTCTTCACTCAGTGGTTCATGTTGGGTGCCGTTATTTTTGTTATCTCCCCGGTAAATGGTGGTGAACGTCAGCCCCATTTTTTCTTCCATCTTCGACGTATCGAGGTGCTCCATGATCACACCAATCGACCCCACGCCACTGGTCTGGCTGACGATGATTTTGCTGCAGGCCGATGCGATGAAATACGCGGCGGAATACGCGCTGTAGTTCACAATCGCCGTGATGGGTTTCGTGTCGCGAGACTGATAAATGTAATCGGCCAGCTCCTTGCACCCCACCGCTGCGCCGCCGCCGGAGTTAATATCCAGAACGATTTCGCTGATTGAGGGGTCGTTTAACGCCGCCTGCAGCTGCCCGCGGATCCGCTCGTAGCTGGTCAGCTCGGAGCACATCGCCGTAATCTGCCCCCGGCGTGGAACAAGAATGCCGTGAACGGGGATCACCGCCACCCCGCCGGTGGGCTGGACCTGCTCAGCTGCAGGTGATTTACCCGGATTCAGCGCCATCTGAATGACGGCATCTTCGGTGATCCCCTGAATACGGGGGATGAGCACCGCTTTCACGGAGTCCATTGTTTGCCGCGTCACGTAATGCGGCACGCCAAAGACCATATCTGCCAGGTGCGGCAGGTTAATTAATTTCGTTGTCATGTTGTCTTCCAGGTCATCCCGCGCGGCGGGAAATAATCAGGCTCTGGCCAGAAGGGATTCTATTTCGGCCAGCTGTTTTGCTGTAGGCGACTTATCGCCAGGAAGGATCTTCGCGCTGTCGACCATATTGAGCGGCGTCAGGTATTTGTCCCCGCCAGCAATTGGCGGCAGATTCTCCATACGCCGGATATCGTTAGTGGATAGCCATCCCCACTGGCGGCCCAGCGCATACGATTCATAGCGTGACTTCTGGTCGCCTCGCAACAGCCCGGAAACGTTGAACTCGATGTACAAATCGCGGCGTTCGCTGGGCAGAAGCAGATCGCGCTGCAGCGCACCCTCATGGCGTTTCAGCCAGGCCAGCAGCGTATACATCACGAACTGCAGGCCCTGGTGCTCGATGTTGTTGTTGGTCGCTTTCGCCAGCATCTGCACCATATGTGGCGGGATTTTATAGAGCCGGCAGACCTCTTCCACGCCCCACTGCCGCGACTGTAGCAGCTGCGCCTTTTCGTTATCCTGCGACAGTTGTTTGTAGCTCATGCCCTCCTGCAGCAATGCCACAGAGAACATATTGTGAATACCGGAATGGCGCTCGGTCCATTTCGCCAGCAGGCGATCAATAGCATCCTGGCTTTTAATGGTCGCAGCCTCTTTCGGACGCTCTATCACCCCGCTCATCGTTGTCCCGCGCCGGAATGTCGCGGCCGCATGCTCCTCAACCGCCAGATTCAGCCCCAGAACATCGGCGTTCGTCTGAATGGGGGAACTGCCGATATAGCCATCCAGAGAAAAGACCTTCACATGGTGCATCATGCGCATCGGCAGAATTTCGCCGACTTCCGGGAGTTGGTAATACGGCATACCGTCCGGCCCTTTAAGCACAATGACCTTTTTCGGGTTAATGGGGATCAGCTCTTTCGGGTAGCCTTTTCCGTCCCGTTCGATGATCGAGTAGCAATTTCCCTCCAGCCCCAGCAACCCCTGCTGCTGCTCGAAATACTCGAATGAGGTGTCTTTCCTGTTGGGCTGGGAGTGAATCAGGTCATAAACCGGGTGGTCCGTCGCACGCTGGCGCCCGCCATTTTTATCCCGCCGGTAAAGTTCGCACGGCAGCTGCGCAACGGACTCAGCCAGGAGGGTGACACAGGCCCGGACCGCTGAAAGTCCCAGAGCGGTTTCCGGCGTGATTATGATGCCAGTTTTGCTCTGGCTTGAACGAACCCCGCCCAGCATAGCTTCCCAGAAGCTATTACCCGAGTATTGTCGGCCCCTGAACATCTGGGGTAGGAACATTATTTACCTCCGCCATTGCTGACGCCGGAGGAAAAGGCCCGGGTTGTCATATATGACCAGCCCAGACAAATAATCCCTCCTGTTATCAATCCCACTGATGGAGAAATAAGCCAGGCACCTGCGGATAACAATCCAGCACCAGTGAGGCCGACAATAAAACTCAGAACTGAAATTAGCATGCTATATCTTCCTCATCGTATACGGATGTTATCACTGAACTGTTAAGCATGGCGCGCCCCAGCCCCATCATTAAACCAACCGCACCATCTATCTTGTTCTGCCGCCCTTCTTTCCCGGGACGCACAATATCGTCACTTCCGGGAAGGTACTGGCCGACGATATTGGAAATACACCAGTTCATGACAGGGTGTCCGTCATGATGGAATCTCCCCGAGATGAGCGCAGCCTCAATCTCTCTCATAGGATCACTCATATGGGTAAAATTTTGTCTTATCTCGACAGGCTCAAGCCCCTCTTCCTCAAGCATGTGACGTAATGAAGTCGCGCCATAAGGATCAATGGGGCATTGGGCAATTTTTACGGTATTCCGCAGCTTCAGGATCGTTTCAAATATCAGCCTGTAATCAACTTCGCCACCATCGGTCGGGATCAACTTACCCTGCCGGACAAAGGACTGATAACGTTCTGCGGTACTTTTCAGCGCGGTCTCCTGCGAGTAAATGGTTTCTTCTGGTGCCCAAAACAGAGGAGAAACACAGTAAAAATGTGTTATTCCGTCTATTTCACGACGAAAAACTGGAACCACGGCATTGAGGTCAACTTTCGAGGCCAGATCGATACCCAGCCAGCATTCTTCCCCTTCAAAATCTGACAACTTAAGGTTTTTATCGGCTGCATCCATCCATTTTCTCAGGTCGTAATAAGCTGATTTTGCGCTTACCCAGCGATTGAAATGCTTGGTCAGAATCTTGTTTGTCTGCCCGGGCGTCGACATACCCAATAATTGTTTAGCCCGGAGAAAATCTGCTTTTACCGAAATGCCATAGTTGGGGTTTGCCTTGATTAATGCCTCAGGAGTCGTCCAGTCATCATCGTCATCAAGGCCATAAATCAGACCAAATATGGTTTCATTTTCCTCGCCATTACGGGTTCTCCGCAGGATCTCTACAACCTGAGTACGCTTTTCATAGCAAGGGGATGTAATGTCATAGCCGGCAGTGGTGATGATCAGTGTCATCGGTTGTTCACGAGCCCCCATACCGGTGGTCATGGTGGTGTAAAGCGCATCAGTAGTATGTTCGTGATATTCATCAATGATGGCGCATGATGGCGAATCACCATCCCCCGGGTCACCGATCACAGGCGCAAAAACCGAACCGTCAGGGCGCGTCATTTTTTTTGCCCAGGGTTTTATCGAGAATTTTTGCCGCAATGCCGGCAGCTTTTTCACCATTTGCAGCGCCGGAGAAAATACCTTCCATGCCTGTTTTTCAGTCGTGGCGCCGCAATAGACTTCTGCACCATGCTCGCCATCTGCACAAAACATATAATTTCCTACAGCAGCGGCAATAGCGGATTTCCCGTTCTTCCTGGGCACCTCGATATAGATTTCAGAGAAACGACGCAGGCCTGTCTTCTTGTGTACCCATCCAAACGGTACGCCAAGAGCGAACTTCTGCCAGGCTTCAAATTCAATCCGGAGTTTACGCCGGGCCCATTCCCCTGAGGTATGAGGCATTTTCTGGGCAAAACGAAGAAATCGTTCTGCTTTGTTTTTATCGAAGCGGTAGGGCCAGTGGGGATCCTTTGCTCGTTCGAGGTCGTCCAGATGTCGCTGACAGGCAAGTATCGTTAACTGACACGCCAGAATCTTCCCGCCAACGATATCCCGCGCATACTGGTTCGCTGCATTGACGTTCGGATAGGTTGCCATCAGTCAAACTCATCGAATTCATTCCCGTCATCGTCCGGATCCTTTTGTCCGCTGGTCATGCGAAGACGACTGAGCGGATCTAACCCCAACAGAGAGCCCAGGCGGGCAAGCTGGGAAACCGAGTCATTCCGGACATTAACTGCAGGGTGTTTTTTCAGCCCCCCCTTTTCACTTTCTGAGGTCAGTCCGCTGGCCAGCATTTTTTCGGCTTCGAGCATCAGATGAAAAGCATTGCAGTAAGCCAGTAACAAAGGTGCGTCCTCCAGCTCAAACACCCCTCGGTCGATGAGTATTTTGCTTTGCGTCTTCCACATTCTTATTGCCGCCTCCCCCATTAACTCAGCGGGAGGCGCAATACGTGTTAATTTGCTTTTTTGCCCGGTGGGTAAAGTGGGTTTTCGGCCACCACCGGACGATCGAATTCCTCCGGCCATAAACGTTCCTTTGATAGATGAAACCTTCCGGAAAAAAGTTTCTTATTTCTGGCGTGTAAAAATAGACTTCAACGGGCAGTCCCGAAGTGCGAAAGGGGTCAGGGATTTGATCCCCCCTTCCCCCTGGCTGCAGCTGCCTCAGTCGAGGTGGAGGTCGTCATTCCGGCTGCGCCGGCGGCGAATACGGTTCGCACTGCGTGGGCCGGCATATATCAGACGTTCAATGAACACCAGTTGTTATACCGGCTGTCAGGATCCTGTCGCTGTAGCAGATCCTCCATCGGCCTGCAGTACGCTTTCTGGAAGCCGTTCATCTAATGGCTGGTTCTCGAAAACCTTCATCCCAAACTGACCAATCCAGGTGCTAACTGAGTTGATGTTCCCTGCGATGAAGTCGGTCACCTCGGCGATCAATCCTTTAACGACGACATCCGTGCTCTGACGCCAGTAATTCTCAATCGCGACCAGCAACGGATCGGAACCATTACTGACAGATTGTTCACCTACGCTATACGTTTTTTTCTTCGCGCTATCGGTTATACATCGCAGCTGGCTGGTCTGGACGGCTCCAACCTCTGCTGCAATTACCTGCATCGTCAACGTAGCCACTTTGTTCCCGTCTGCATCAGCGCTGGATGCATAGAACATGGAGAGCGTCAGATCCGTGCGTTTATACATCATTGCTTACCTCCCCTACGATGGCGGGAACGACGACCGCCGGGAAACGGAGATTGTTGATCCTGTACCAGCTCACCCACTAAAGGTTCCTGGGCCGACTCAGCAGCCGGTGCCGGTGCAATATCATGCGCAATCGTCAGTTTCAGCAGTGGGCGGCCGCCCTGGACATGCTCAAAATGGATGCCATGCACGGCTTCATTCATTCGTGACTGACCATCAGTCTCCAGAACGGTCAAAACGCCATCAACGTATTCAATTTTGAAACTCTTCATCGGGTTCTCTCTGTTGCTGTTTTCTTGCTGTGGCAGGTCCAGCACAATGACTCCAGATTAAAGTCATCATCGGTACCACCATGAGCTTTAGGAATGATGTGGTCGACACTTGAAGCTTTCGTGGCAATACCGTCTCGCCTGCAGTTCTGACAAAGGTATTTATCCCTCTTCATGATACGGGCCCGTTTAATTTCCCACGGACGACCATAACCACGTTCATGCCGAGTTTTTCCGGGCTGATAGTTACGCCAGCCATCACCGGCGTGTTGCTGCCGATGGATCTCACAGAACCCACTGACATCATTCGTTACTGCCGTGCATCCTTTGTGCCGGCAAGGTCGTTTAGCGCGTGGAGGCATAACTTTTTCCGAAGTTAGTGATAACGCAGTCGTTAACACCGTTTTGTGTTACAGGGATGATGCCAGGGTGAACTTGGGTGAACTTGATGCCATATTCACCCCAATAAAAAGCCCCGCATAAGCGGGGCTGTAGATTCAGAAATATGGTTTTGGCTACTGGTAGGTATATGCGAAATGCCCTTCGATCTGAGATCTGACATCAACAGTTTCGTCTAACTTTAAGGAATCATAGCCCTTAATATGGAAATGAGGCTCATATGCATAAATCGTAATAAATGCATATGACCCTTCATCTCCCGTGAAAATCTCATATTTGACGCGAGAAAGACCGGCACCAACTAACATGTATGTATCCAGAAGCTTCTGGGTATTCATCATCCATTCCTTTTCCTTTAAAAATCCTTATCAGCATACATGAATTCGATGGATGACGACTGCAATGAATTCTTGCAGGCTTCAAAAAAACCTCAATATCAGTAAGTTAATACCCATGCAGCCCCCCAATATGCCAAAAAATAAAGCAGAAAGCAGCCAGGCAAGTGCAGTCTTCTTCATTAGCACTCCGTAAAATGCTATAGACATTGCTAGACACATCGTTATAAAAACTGGCCACATAGTCAATAAAAAAAGCAAATAACCAAAAAACCCACTATTAATAGTTATATTCACCGCTAACTTAACCCTGACGTTCTAAATATGAGCTGTATCGCATGACACCATGCAATCTGTTCTTTCTGGCGAACTATAGCATTATCAAAGCCACTTAGTGAATGCTTGATGCCTTAGCCGCTGAGCTCCGTTAACTGATTTACACCCGCTACGCTTGTTATATCCGGAGTGTTGTCTAAACTATCTAATGACTTTGCTCTGCCACGACAAAGTCCGTCGTTCTACCTGTGAGCTTAGGGATGAGCCACTTCCTGTAGTATCTGGCCTTCCATTTTTTCTCAAAACCAGTAGAAAAACATCCCGCAATCTGACTATACTCCTACATTGGCTGCCCCTGCAGCACCCCGTCAATCTGTCGGATTTACTCCACGGGGTTTTTTATAACCTGAAACTGCTGGACAAAAGACTCCAAGAACTAAGCCCACCAGCAGCACATTTCCAGGATATCCATAAACAGGATACCTAAGAGTTGTTATGTCCTTCGAACATATAAGGCGCGTATGATGATTAGTTATATTCAAACCTGAGCTCATCAAGCCTTAATGGTTTTCTTATAAAAGTATTTTTGCATTAGATAATGAGTATCTGCCCCTCGCACAATGCGCAAAGCATAGGGGAGGATTCATCGTAATCACCATTTCCATCGGTGTAATTATTAACCACCCAAAGAGTGTAATCAATCGTGTCATCTCTGACAAGATTGATATTCCCAGCATTCTGTTCACCTCGTAAAATATACTTACCTTGCTTATCTTTTATACCATGAGAGAGAGTCCCACTCCTTTATTAAAATAATAGATAAAATCTTAAGTCCACCATCTGATACAAGTACTTCCAATGACAGTTTGTCACCTGAAGCTGGATCAGACATTCTTGCATAACATTTTCTAATCACAACCAACCTACTCATTTTTGGGTAGGGTATAAGCAAGGCAGGGACTGAATTCAACAAGAAAATAACCTATCGGGCTATCGCTTTATAATAAGCCTGCCAGCGGTACTTATCCAATCTCAGTTGCCGCAAGCACTGAGTGCTTTCAATATCAGCCTGCAGATCTTCGTCGCTGTCCTTCGCGGCGTCACTTGCTTTGCACGGCGGGCTCATCAAATCCGGGGATGGAGTTGGCAGCATCGATGGCGCGCTGACGCAGCTGCACAGCATCATCATCAAACCTGCATACAATACGATTCGGAGACTGAACATATTTCACCACGTCACGGGTTATTGTTTTGTAGATGACCTTACCCGCTTCGTTAGCAGTAGCGGCCTTTTCCTCTACAGGCTTAATGGTACTCTCGGCCTTCTCTCTCTTCTTTGAAGCTTGAGCATTGATGTGATCAGCGTGAGAACTCCAGCCTGAGCGCCACGAAATCACGTTAGAGGCCAGCAGGATTGTTATAGCGATGATAACGGCGGTTAAGCGACTCATCTTTGCTCCCATAAACAAACTTCACGCTCAACTTCCCTCCGGGTAATAAGTCCTTTCCACTGCTTACCTTTGGCATAGGTCCAGCGGAGCAGTTGATCGCACGCTCCTTTAGGGTCACCCTGGTTGATTTTGCGAAGCAGTGTGGAGGTCTGGAAGTTACCAGTTCCGACGTTATAGGCGAACGAGTACAAAGCCCCACGCATAGTTTCTGGGATCGGTTTTTTGATGTAAGGGTTGATCTGCCTGGCGACGGTATTCAGGTCTTTATTTAGTAGCGCCCGACACTCTGCCTCGGTATAGGTTTTGCCGAGCATGATGTCTTTACCTGTGTGGCCGTAGCAAACCGTCCAGACACCTACCACATCCTGATAAGGGTCGTATCGCACTCCCTCAAGCCCATCATTACCCGTCGGGCCAGTAATGAGTGCAGAGGCAATCGCAAAGGCTCCACCGCCGACTGCAGCAAGAACGCTTTTACGTAGTGTCGGAGACATTATTCACCTCGCACAGCTTTTCGCCGGTCTTCTTTAATTTTGAAATACAGATTCGTCAGGTATGTCAGCAAGCCAAATACCAGACTTCCCAGAACACCAATAGCGGCCCACTGGGATGGGGATACTTTGTCGAGCAATTGCAACATCCAGAACCCCGCGTTACCTGCGGACGTTCCGTAGGCAATACCTGTTGTTAGCTTGTCCATTCGATACATACTCCACCTCCGGATTAACGGGGTGCTTTGTGCGTGTAGGGGGTCAGGCCCATCGGGCTGATTTAACAACGAGCCGTATCGATGATGATTCCCGTGAGCCTGAAATGAAAAAGGCCACGCAAATGCGCAGCCTTTGAATAGATCCGCTGGAAAAGAACAGCCTACGCGTTAACGTGGGCTTGAGGTGAAGTTGTGGTGCCGGGTGCCTCCCGGTAAGCCTTTGGTCAGCCACCATGACTCGCGCATTCGGTTTAGCAATAAAACAATACTGTTTACGCCCCTCCGCTCAGGGGGATTCACCACCCATAAAACTTAACATCTCAATAACGTCTCTTCAATGCCAAACGTCGCTATGACCTAATTTTTCGGCGTAAAGCATCCTTCTGTTCCGCTTCTTATTGCTTTGAGCCTCACTCCGTTGAAGGGGAAAGGAGTTCCTGCAAATGAATCCATCGCCTTCCTTGTTTTGATGATTTATTTGGGCAGATTACGAGCAAAAAAAACCCGCCAGAGAAGCGGGAAGAAAATTGGCAACCAAGGCTGTAACGAAAGGAAGGTGCACCTAATAGTCCGAGCTACCGATTTACCAGGAAGCATTCACTTTTGCCTTTACGTTCTATAAACATAGCAGGGCAACCGCAAAAGTAAACCCACTATGAAATATTCAATATGCTTAGTGACAGTGTGGTGCCGGGTGCCTCCCGGTGAGCATGCCCCAGTCGGCATGGCCCGCGCTGCATTTACAGGTTTCTGTAACTGACTGGTCGCCCCTCCGCATAGGGGGATTCACCACATCAATAATTTAGGATGCAAACAATCAAAGTGTCAATATCTGACCATACCGCCAGCGCCTCTGCCATAATATAAGCCAGCAACAGCCCACTTAAATTGTATGCATTCTGATACTTGAAGCTATTGCAAAGCCCTGACTCAATGCAGTCACCCACTGATATCAGGTAAATACGAGGTAAGTAAAATGCTATCTACTGATAACCAAAGAATTTCAGAGATTTTTGAACGTTTGGCAGAAATAGCAGCTAAAACCGCTGAATTAACAAGCAACCCTAATCTATCCCCTGCTCAAAAGTAGGCAGCATGTGACAGTTACTTTATCGAACATGATCAGTTAACAACCGAAGCCCTAGAGATCTTCAAAAAAATCATTAAAAATCCTCGGTGAATGCTGAAGCATGTGAGATTGCGTATGCAATACGACGATATGACAGGGGTATTGATGCAGCGCATCTCGCGAATACCCCTGTCGTATCGCCGGAAAGCAAAAACCCCGCACGGGCGGGGTCTTCGTTATATTCAGATTGTCGCTTTTTGTCGCTGCCGAGTGGCGCAGCTCTGCCAAGCATGAAGGGATTATCTAACTTTCTGGCCCATTTTCAATACCAAAAAGTCAACATAGCACTTTTTGCTAATCCGCATGAATCGCCTTATGAACAGAAAGGAAAGCTTTTGCTCTGAATATTTCAAGACACCAGCGCACTCTTTTCCGGGCCTCACTGTCTGTTAACCATGGCGCCACCAGCTGTATTTCCCGTGTTATGTCTGAGATTTTTTTGCGGGTGGTGTAATAGTTAACGCCAACGAGATAAACAGGATCACCCGTTTCAAATATCGCCAGTACACATCGTTCAACAAATTCAACATCATCCTCAGTGATCGCAGCGTCAATGGCCACAGTTGCAGGTTTTGGCCACAAAATGGCATGCGCCCTGCTTAGTGCCTGCCGCCCGCGATAGCCTTCACTCCTTGCCTGCTCAATTGCTGCCGTAAAGCGCTCTAATGCTCTATCTGACCAGTGATCACCCTTCATACCTCGCCAGCATGAATGTCCTGATGGTTTGCGAGGGGCCGCACCTCCTCTCATACCTTCTCCCCATACAGTAAGCAGAGATTTTATCCAGGCGGACTGAATGCCATTAAGGGGAGTGAATCGGCCCAGCCAGCTTTTGCGCGGGGCGGCGGCCACTGTTTCTAATCCTGCACGGTGTAGACGGCGTTGACGTGGTGTCATTCTGTTCTTCTCCTTACTACGCCAGAACGCCGAGCGCGTATGCCCGGTCCAGCAATTTAATAATCAATACCGGCTGGGTGCCGTATTCACGCTCAAAAGCGGCAGGGTCATGGTGCAAAGCACGGTGGTGCTTGCGGCATAATGGGATCGTAAAAATATCGTGGGCCTTGGTGCCTACGCCGCCCTGCCCCCAGCCAATAAGATGATGGGCATCATCTGCAGGCTGCCCACAGCACATACACGGCTGTTTTTTAACCCATGAGATAAAGTCAGCTGATAACCATCGGCTCCGCTTAGGTCTCGCGAATAGTGTCGCCGGTGCAACAGGATCGACGTTCACAGGAACCAGAGGTTTGCCCGGCGTTGTTTTTGCCGTTGGCCTGATTGCTTTTTCGATACGGGGAGAAAGAATGCTGGTGGCCGGTACCGACGGAACGATCTCACTCTCCCTGTAAACAGATTTAATGCCATCGTCTTTAATACGCAGGGATCGGCGCGCCATTTCTTCTGTAATTTCATCGCCAATCCCGGCGCCTACCGCCCACCAGCATAGCTCCGCCAGTGACAATGATCGCTGAGCGTCCAGCCCAAGCGCGATGCGGGCAGTGTCGATTACCCAGTCAGCGTTATTAACACCTACCAGTTGATCGAGGGTGTGTTCAGTTTGGTTTTTCAGCTCATTATCACAGTGCCAGCATGCGATTATTACACCCGTCGAATGGCGAAACGGGACGAGCTCATGGTGATGGTAATCGGAATGTGTCCACTGACAGTTTTTAACCTGCCTACGCAACCATGACTCGAGGGCACTAACCCCACCAGCTGCAGTGATAACTGCCTTCTTCATGAAAAAAGGTCTGATCACCATATCATCCCGCAACGGCTGCCGGGCATCAGGAAGACGTCCACTGGGTATCTTTTTCATGCTTGCCGGCGGTATTTCAACAAGAACTCGGCCGGCACCGAATAACGGCATTAATTCACTACCCGGCTTAAGCAGCACAATTCCAAGATGACGTGCAATATCCACGTTAAGCAAAGCTCGCATCAGTCCCTCCACATCTTCTGTATGTAGGTCCTGTCAATCCGTGGCGGCTTCTTCGATTCCGGCAACAACACGCGGATCTCCCACGATGCAAAGTCTCTGGATAAGCTCTTCTCAACCACACAGTTATTTTTACGGTATCGATCCACCAGCTCTGTAGCCTCAGCCTCTGAAAGCTGCTCGTGTAAAAACCAACTTTTCTTCATGGCTGATCACCGAACAGTCGCAAAAACTCAATCGCTCTTTCACGCGCGCCGGGTTCTTCAGCGATCATTTCCGGCAGCAGCTGCACGGCGAGCATAGGCTCCTTTCGCCCGACGATGGAAATTCCTCTGGAGACACGGCGAGAGAGTTTTATGAAATTTTTTCTCTCTAACGCACGCAGATGCAACAGGACAGCATTAGACGAGCTAACGCCGAGCATATCGGCCAGCTCAGATAGCGTAGGTGGGTAGCCATGCTGATTGATGTAGGCCACCAGCAGATCGAAAACTTCCTGCTGTCGAAAAGTGAGTTTCGAAGACGAGAGTAAACCGGCGCTCGTTGAAGGAGCACCAGTCAGAGGGGATTTTGATACTTCGGTTGTTTGCGTCATGGCTTCTCTCCGTGACGCAGCAGGTATAGGTTGTTCAGGCCTATGACGGGATTGTAACAGAACCAGGGGGAACCTGGTAACCAACTCCAGACCTAGCCTTTTCAATCATCTGTGAAAAAAGAGAGAGAGTCCCCACTATCTCATCCGGCTGCAAAGGCATAAACGAAACAGTGTCGCCGCGCCGGTACATCAGAGCGCGCTCACACACAGGAAAGGATGTCAGACGGGCAACGATCACCCCATCGTCGCATCTGATAATTGCATAGCCGGTGTTCGGCGTTTCTTGTTTTTTACTCACAGCCAAATCCTCAAAATAAACCAGGCAAGCCACTGGACCTCAACTTAACAAAACCAGTCATCAGCGCTTTCCCAGGTGTCCTGCAGGATTTCCTCAATACGTTTTTTATCTCCGTCCATTCCACCAAGCACGGTCAAACCATCGGAGCTGGCCCGACGAATCACAAGACTGCAGTTATTAAAGTTTTGATCCAATCGCCGCAGTAGCTCCTTCTCCAGAGCAGGCACAGCGCCATCCGGCAATTTTTTTTTGGCGATCAATTGTGATTTCCACTTTCATAACTAGCTCCTCACGCAAGTACTGTATAAATAAACAGTATACTTGTTAGGTGAAATGTTCAAGCGTTTAATGCCACTTTTCGCTAACCCATACTCATGTTTAGATTGATCTTTTCTCCACAAAGGACGAAATCCGCTATCACAGGGATACAGTCATTTTTGTGGTGATCAACACCTTTGATAAGAAACGTTGCTACCTCTGGCGTTCCAGATTCCGCTCTTGGCACAGAGCGGACAAACTAACTGATTTGGAGGTCCGCTATGAGCGAAGAGCGGACCTAGGACTTGTGGTTGCACAGTGTTTAAACCTGTAGTCAGGCCCTTACAGGCGCGCCGCATTTGGTAATGAAGTTTACAGCGCTATTTTAATGGCTGATATTAGGAAACCGGCCAGTTCATTTGGAGGAATACCCTGGCGAGTGGCCTGCATGCGTCTGCGTCCCTCAGTTCTTATTCTACGTGAACATTTTTTGCTTCCAGAGGGAATGGAGGAAACATGGGTGTCAAACCTCGCACCTGATGATATGTGTCATAGCGGTTATAGCCCTGTTTTTACTAATGGCATGTTGACTATTTATCGCACTAGTGGTAATGATTTGTTACATTCATTATATAACAGGCAGTTTATGACTCTTCTGGTGACGGCTGAATGTGTTGACGATCTGTTAAACGATGTCCATCAGGCGATCCTTACTGGCGGACTCTGGAATACTCCCACTAAAGGAGCAAATATTGAAATTCTGGGAGCCTACCTGATTCTCACCGATCCTCGCCGCAGAATAAGTAGGACAGAATCCCGCGGTAAAATTGTCAGCTGTCTGGGGGAATTGCTATGGTACCTCTCAGCCCAGAACGATCTCGATTTCATCCGGCACTTCATACCTCGCTACGTAAAATACGCTGAATCCGACGGCAGAATACACGGGGGATACGGTCCGAGATTATTTAGTATGCACGGGCTGTATAATCAGTTGGAAAATGTCATCAGTCTGCTGCAGGAGAAAAGAACTACTCGACGCGCGCTGATACAACTGTTTGATGCCTCAGATCTGGTGACGGGTAATCCAGAGCAGACAGAATATGCCGATATTCCGTGCACTATATCGTTGCAATTTATTGTCAGACAAGATGCATTGCATCTTTTTGTCTGTATGCGCTCTAACGATGCCTTTATGGGCTTACCCCATGATGTGTTCTCCTTCACGATGTTGCAGGAACTGGTCGCCCGCCTCACCGGATGCAAACTGGGGTATTATCATCACTTCGTCTCAAGCCTCCATATCTATGAAGAACATTTTGAACAAGTAAAAGCGCTACAACAAGAAGGCTTTATGAGTACCTTGCCGGTGATGGGTGATATGCCCGAAATTCAATCCTTAAAGGACATTACAGTCATCCTTGAAGCAGAAAAGGCTCTGCGGGAAAACAAGGAATTTAATATCGATACTACGCCCTTGAGTGACTACTGGAAGGATCTTCTGCGCGTGATAAAAGTCCATTTTTTGTTACGTTCACATACGTCGGCACACAACGAGCTGGCCCGTCAGGAGCTGACTGCGTTGAATAATCAGGAATACCGATTTATTTTTGACGGGAAAATATAATGAACAGACACAGTCAGGCAAGCCAGTTGGTCGCCGCTCTTCAAAACTTCAGTCGCGATAAACATATCCTAAACGGACTGAGTTCTGCGGCTCACTATAATGTATTAGCCTTTCAGATTATTGACAGTATTCGCCGCATTCGCTATATGTCAACGCTGACATCACGAACCGATTATATGAATCCGCTAAGAAAAGAGCCAAACTCAGATTTATTTGATCCTCTTCGTGCTGCGTGTCTGCATCTGCGTGAAAACAACTATGACGAAGCCTGCTGGCTGGTTTTTCTGGCCACGCATTTTGGCCGGAGTAGTAAAACAGGCTGGGTTTTGTGCCGCGATATTTACAGTGGACTAGGTACCCAGACGTGGACATGGGATGCCATAACTGATGACTTTGATGCATTTGAACAGTGGTTTGCCAGCGTTTCTGATGAGCTGACCCTACATAGCAGTCTAAGACAGTATGGTAACCACCGCAAATATGAAACGAAAAAATATCATTCACGTCGTTCTATACCTGTCGTTTTTCGTTCATATCTCGGATTTATTGGTGCAACATACAGCCACGAGGCCCGGTTTGCAGAAGCAAGGAGCCTCGCGGCAACACCTGCTACTCTTTTCGAATTGCTGTATTCAGGCCTGAATGCGGTGGTTTCATTCGGACGAACCGCCCGATTTGATTACCTGACTATGCTAAGAAAAACCGGACTCATCGAGGCAGAACCGGGGCATGCTTTTTTGAAGGGAGCTACTGGCCCTCTTCAGGGGAGTCGGCTGCTGTTTAGTAACAGCCGGAGCGCAGGTGATAGGCTAGAGACTCTGAATGATAAACTGGCTGAACTTGCCGAAATTATCCCTGCACCATATCTCAGGATGCAGGTCATTGAAGACGCGCTGTGTAACTGGCAGAAGTCACCTGATCGCTACGTCTATTTTGGCGGCTGAACTTATACAATGTCTTCTTTACTGTATCTCACCTTAAGCCGGTTAAGGTGAGAAAAAGGAATGTTGCCCTCATGTTGTAAGTACCCGAGAACAATCCCTTTTGATACGCCTATTTTACGGGCCGTGCGGACGATGTCCCTCCAGTGCCGAACACCATAGCGCCTGAGTTGCTGCCTGTATTCCTCAGGAATGAGGACGTCTACAGCAAATGTATCGGCTTCTTTTTCCTCTTCTGTCGACAGGCCTTCTTTACCTTCCGCACGAACCTGCACTGCCTCGTGCAGAATGAGATGCCCAATCTCATGAAACAGCGTAAACCAGAAATGGTCATCGGTAAGATAGCGGAAACTCATGACCAGCGTGGCGCGGTCTGGAGTGAAAAAGCAGGTGGCACCACTGGCCCGGCATCCCTTGGGCGTTGGCAACACGATCAGCGAAACCCCGGCAGTCGCGAGAAGCCGCCGAATGTGAGGGATAAAAATTCCCATATCAGGTTCGTTTGTTGCTCTACGAAGCTCCGGCAAAAGCGCCTGCAGCGCCTTTTTATTCCATTCTGCGCAGACCTGTTTTGCACTCAACTGTTCTGCACGGGTCAGCCATACCAGATCAGCGACAGGCTCAGTCGTCAGATTCAATGATTTACGAAAGGCGACCAGTGGAGCATCAGAATGTATTTTGTGATAAAACTCACTCACGGAGTGTATACCGAAGAACGACAGACAGTGTCGGAATTTACTTTCCCGCGTTGTGGTTTTCGGGATCCAGCCAAACTCCATCATATCGCGTACGGGCAATGATTCCAGCCAGTCGCTGTTAACTTTCTGGATATGTTCTATTTGCCTGCGATAAGCATCTTCGCGCCTGATCCAGAAGTCCGTCGACACACTGAACAGCTCTTCAAGCTTGTCGGCCAGGGACGGATTCAGTCGGAGTTTCCCTTCAAGAAGTTGCTGACCCCGATCAAGGGACAAGCCTATTTTTTTACTCAACTCCTCATCAGAAATTCCGTGTTCATCCATCAGATCTATAATCGTATCACCGGGTGGAGATACCCAGTCAGGCTGGAAGTCCTGCGTTACCATCATTTCACATCACCTATGAACACTAACCGTATCCGGCTGACCTGGGACCAGTCAATCGTATTGTCTTGATTTTTTGGCTGAATCGTATTCCCACAAACAAATCCCATTTTTTTATCGCCCAAAAGGGTAATTGTAATACACTCTTCCCCTTCCTCAAAGCATACCTCCGGCGAACCGACGGGCAATGCTAAAATATTGTCCGCCACGGTGATATCGGAAAGGCGTGCGCGTAGCTTGGATGCTAGTTTCTCACCAAGGTTCTCATTCGCATTGTGCATACTCTCACAAAGAGCTCTTAACTTTTTGCTTTGAAAGGTAATGTACAAGATTATCCACTTTAAATTTTTGTCATTGCTACGTTTATAGCAAACTTACCGTTCAATCACAAAATGCGATGCGTCATCGCAATGGACTCAGCATAGATTTAATGTTTAAGATAGCGCATAAAATGACGGGTACGTAACGGGAATCATGAAATATAAACATCAAGAAACCGAAGCACTGAAAGATGTGTTAGCTGAAATGCAACGGCAGGATGCAAAATGGGGAGCAGACCGCAATCTGGATCCTTTCATCTGGGGGGCTATCCTTGGGGAGGAAGTGGGAGAGTTTCATCAGGCCGTTCTCCATGACCGTTTCGGGGGAAAAGCAGCCGGTACCAGCAGAGAAGAAGCTGTGCAAATTGCTGCAGTTGCGCTGCAAATCATCGAATATTATGATCGCATACAAACCAGCTGACTACTGGATCATCACTGACCATTGTCCTCCTGGCATCGCTTCGTCTTTTTTCCGCGCTTCTTGACCTCGAGGAATGAGTGCCATCTTCTTAAGACGAGTCTGGACGTAATGCTTAGTACACAGTACGCTGCCTAGTGACAGAAGAGTCGCGCCACAAGCCAGTATGCCATCATATGGACCGCAAGCTTTACAGAAGATGGCGCTCCCGCCCCCAAAAAGACTTTCTGATTTTTGGTCATTCGGCCTAAGCATTCTCAATTTTCTGCAAACACCCATTGCACAAATCACTCCGGGCTTCACCGAAGCCCAACCTATTGATCAGGGCGTAGCTATCAATCAAAACTAGGCCATTGATTTTTTTTCGAAGAAGACCTCCTCTTTCAAGGCTGTGAGCAATACCCATTGAGATCTCATCACGTCTATATAGTTTTCCAAGCCACTTGTCATCGCAACAAATGACTTCTTCTTGGGGTCAGTGCCGCGACTGAGGTGGCAATGGCCGTCACAACCATTACTCCGTTCAGCAGCGTGTCCAACGCTATGCAAGAGAAGTACGAATGCGTCTCGCTGGCCACTTAATTATTCACGATAAGAACTTAATTTACACAGTCGCTCTCCGCCTCGGCTATGCCTCACAGGCAGTGTTTAGCAGAGCTTTGAAACGCATCAATGCCTATCCACCGAGCGTTATGCGGCAACGCTCAGCGAGAAGCATTAATAAAGTAAATGTGTGAACATTATATCTATCATTTTCTGGAGTTGCAGCAGTGGGCGTGTTGAGAATTAAAAATTGAGTGGAAACGGCTTGTCATCACTCAAAATATCACAATTTCCTTAATGTCTGCTCCTGGCACTCAGCGGACATCTCAGCTTTGCCTCATCCCGGAATATTTGAACTTAGCTTTGACATCCCGTACCAGATGCTGTTGATTCCATTTTAGGCATAATCAGCACCTCGTCGCATTGCGCAGGCAGCGGTTGCGCATTTTGGCAAGCAACCAGAGTTCGTTTGCTGTTGTAGTCATCCCAAGCATCGATGTGTAAACAGTCGCAGCCCGGCGCCACAGCTTTTTGTCTTCCAGCGTCTTCGCCAGGGCCAGTGCGTCCTGGATTTTTTTCACATCCTCTTCAGATAATTGTGTTACAGCCTGCGGCAGGGCAACATCGGGAACCTCAACGCCTGCAACAACTCGGTAGACATACTGGCAACCGTTATGGGTACGATGGAGTTTTCCCGCGGCATGGAGCTGCCGCAGCAAGTTACCTGCCGTACTGGCTTGCAAGTCCAGCGCATCGCAGACATCCTGCAGGACGCATTCTGGCGTCCGGCTAACGATGGCAAGCACCATCTGCGCTTTGGTTACTTTGGTTTTTGATTGTTTGGTCATGGTCAAAACTCGTTTACTTGGTTAAACCTGCCGCCTTGCGGCGTTTGTACTCTTCCATCAGAATCTGCGCTGGCGTCGGTCCTGCTGGATGTCTCGGTGCTGCCAACTGCTGACGAATTGGCGGAATCGAAAACCCGTTAGCCAGGTGTTTGGTCCATTTCGTGAGTAAGTTTTCTGCCAGTTTTTTCAGCTCTCCCTCCGTCAGGTTCCTCTCAACTCCGGTTCTGCGCATCTCAATGCAAATGTGATAGAGAACATCCTGTTTCCATGGGTATTTGTCGCTGCCCGAGTATCGGTAAGACTCATTCCTCCAGCGCTTGTATTCCGCCATTATAGATTCGGATGTCAGATTGAACGGGTTAGCACCGCTGGCAGATACCAGAGCAACGAATTCAGCCAGATCCGGTGGCCATGTGTTACCCGCGGCGCAGCGCTCCATGCACTGACTGCAGACCAGGGTAATCTGGGCTTCACTCATCGATCCGATCTGGGCAATCCACATATCCGAGGGCGCCGCCCCGTTCTTCTGGGTCCACCGGTTCGAAAATATTTCCCCCATGACTGTCCATAGCCGCCATGCCGTATCCGCCGCCAGCAAGTCCGTTTTGCTTTTCCCAGCGTTCTCTGGCTGCCTGAATTTCCTGAACTGCCCGGGATGCGGTGTTAACTGGTTGAATTCCTGCATGGTCTTTACCTCCGGTTGCTGGTTGCGGTTTAGATTTGGCTCTGGCACTTATCACGCTGCGGGCAAATTTCTGCTCCCACTGAATCTGAGTGAACACTTTCCCCTCGGATTTCCAGTACGCGGTGAACTCTGCCAGCTCTGTCGGCAGGTATGCCGGTTCGGGAAGCGCTATACCCCAGGTAGCAGCCAGTCGCGGCCAGTCCTGTGACGGCAGCCAAAGGTCGTGCATGGCGAATTTCCCGATCGGAATATCCACTCCAGGCAGATACTGAGGTTGCTGGGGAAAATTTCTCTCCTGCGCATAGAGAGTGGGGTTTGATCCTTTTCCCTTCCCTTCCCTTCCTTTTCCGTCAGTGAGTCCTCCATGAGGATTCACTGAGTCCTCACTGAGCCCTCCTTGATTAGGAGCTCTCTTTTCTTCCTTTCCTGCCTTAGACTCAGTGAATTCTGGCGGAAGAGGTATTTTTGAGGCCGAAGGCCTGTTTATTTTTTGATGCTTAAGGAAACCTTTAATCTGCAAATAGCAGACATCATTCACTGAATACTCAGTGAGTAATCCATGAGTAATCAGTTCCTGTATTAGTGGTTCGCAATCGAGCGCGTCCGCAGGGAAGATTTGCATCTTCAACCGTTTTGGCGAACGCTCAAGGCATCCCATATCGTTGGCGAAGTTGAACAACCCGATAAACAGGAGACGCGCTGGAATTGAACATTCCACCACCTTCTCATCTGTCCAGAATTCAGGTTTAACTGTTCTGATGCGGGCCATCTGAAACCTCTTATTAACCAGCTGGTGCTGGTGGTCATTGTCAAAACTCGATTAAAAAAATTGCGGCGCTACGGCGCTGATGCTCGCCAGTAGTGGTCCCGCCGCATCTGCAGGGAGCATGTTAAAAAGTGCAATTGCAGCTTCCCGTATTTCACGCTCTAGTTTCTGCAGAGGTGCGCCAAGTAACTTGGCCTGGTGCGCTTCGCTGCATTCTTTGATTGCATTGGCCACCAGCTCAGTTTCAGTTAAGCCATGTTTTAGGCCATGTTTGCGCGCGATCTCTATCGGCATTGCATCAGCGATCGCCGCCGAAAGCTGGATGACATAACTGGTGTACTTCTCTGAACCGCCCTCGTTTTTCAGGTAGCGATACAGATTTTGTTTATTGACGCTGATACCGCGCCCGTTTTGTTTCTCCCACTGTTCGGCCACCAGCTGCGCGACGTGGTCTTGCGCACGCCCAGGTAATGAGGACTCCCATTCCTGAACGGCGGCCAAAATGGCTCGGCATTTCTTGCCGTCACGCCGACGGGGCAAATACTGATTTTCCGTTTTCAGTTGCATACTCATCACCGGAGTATGATTTTCAAAAGAGGTGGTTTGCATGGTCACTCCTTAGGTATTCCATCCGTCGGATTCGGATATAGATCAGGACGTAATTCATGAGGCGTAACGCCCGTTGCATTAAAAACCTGTAAAACTCGCGATGAAGGCACAATACCTTTTGTTTTCCACTGACTTACTGCCATGCCGCTTACTCCAAGCGTTGATGCTAATTTATTGGCTGAGCCAGCTACTCGAATTGCGTTATCAAGGGCTGTCATATCTATCTCCTCGTTAAGTTAGGCATAATAAAGCATAGGTTTATATTCAATGCAAATTTTTAATTTATTGTGACTATAAACTAAACCTTTACAATGGGCTTATGAAAAACACTGAAGAACTCAACAACCAACTGATTGCTCGTTTGGAAGAAATTACTCAAAGAGGGATCAGCAAGGCGGATATGGCTCGCATTGCTGGAGTTACACCTCAAGCGGTGAATGGGTGGTTTAAGAAAGGAGTAATCAGTAAAAAGTCCGCAATTGCCCTCGCGGAAGCTGCCAATGTGTCTGTAACTTGGTTGCTTGGAGAGAAAGTATCTGAAGATTCAGGCCTCAAGCCAAATGAGAGCAAAATGTTACGTCTGTTTAGGCAGTTACCTGAGGCTGAACAAGAGAGAATGATTGATACGTTTGAAGTCCGCCTAAAAGAAATCGATGATTATGTTGAGAAATATCTCCGTGGTCGATTTAAGGCTAGCGACACTAACTAACATCTCTGATCTCACCCCATGAAACCGGCAAATGCCGGTTTTTTTTTGCTGCCGCGCAGCCTCAATCACTCCAACAGCTCCCCTGTCTCGATTAAAGCAAAAGTTTGCATCTGTATAAATCCAATGTTGACATCAAACATAAACCAATGCTTTAATCATTCCATCGCAGCAAGTCATCGAGGCAGGAAGCCCACGAAGTAGCTGCCGGCGGCATACGAAACACCGGATGAGATGACAGCAATATCAATCGCAGCAGGTTCAACGTTCGGCTGCCCGGCCTTAAGGGAAAGAAATGAGTATGGATAAAGCATATGAAGACTATTTTGAAAGCCTCTCTGAAGGTGAGGAGGCGCTGAGTTTCAGCGAGTTTACCGCGGCGCTTTCAGGTAAGCCGGCAGACTGCGCCTCTTTTGAAATGTAATGGAAATCCTGCGCGCTTCGTGGTGGTGAATTGCAGGGTGAAAAAGCTCAATCGTGAAGATCAGCGTCACGACACCACCGACGAAGCGCGTCGAAGTAGTGAAAATAAAAAATCAGGGTTTGCAATGCGGTGAATGCGGCTATGCGCACGCGACACAGTTAAAAAAGTAAACATGGCGGTTATTCACACGTTGTGGGGAAAAAGTTGTCGGCGGTAGTTGTTAACTGGCTGCCGTCACCGGGAGGCACCCGGCGCCGCATTGCAAAACCACATCCTAATACTGAGTTAACTGGAGATAACTATGAAGGATTTTGCCCGAGTACCTACCGGGAACCAGGCGACCCGCCTGAACTGGTTCGAGGTGAGACTACGCCAGCTGTGTTACTTGCTGGCGCAGAAAGGAAACCCTGAGGCTGAGGCATGAATACCCTGTTTGCCCTTGTCATCAGCGTTTGTGCTCTCACTGGTGAATGCTCTGATGTTCTGATCGGTGTTTATCCATCAGAGGCCAGTTGCAACAGCAACGCCGATGAACAAAAAGTACAGGGCCAGTGCCTCCCCTACCGAAATGCACAAAACATGGCTGACGACCAACAGCCTGCAGCGAGTTTTTGAATCGAGTTTTGACCAATGGCCGTTACGGCCGGAGAAGTGATTATGGAATTTGGAATGAAACGCGTTCTGGCATCTGTCCAGGCCGCCGCCACTTTGAATAAGCTCTATGACGGCTCGCCCGTTTCACTGACGGCCATCAGTAAAGAGTCAAAGCTGTCTACTTCATACCTTGAGCAGATCTTCAAAAAGCTGCGGGCGGGTAACCTGGTAATTTCACAGCGTGGCCCAGGTGGTGGTTATAGCCCCCGCGGCGATGACATCACCGTTACAGAAGTGATCACTGCGGTATCTAAACTGCCAGCCCATAAAACTTTTGAGCCTATCCTGCGAGCGCTTGACGACGTTCGCGTATCACAGCTGCTGCGGGCCGATTCGCCAGCCCCATAAAGCACAAAACCCGCGCAAGGCGGGTTAAGTACCCGGTCAGCCGACCAAAGCTTTCCGGAATCGAGTTTTGACCAATGACCACCACCAGGGCGGCTGCCATCAGCTGCCGGGTATCTTACAATCCAAAGGAGCCCAAACGCAATGAACAACTACCCGTATCTGATTAAAGCGAAGGCAAAAGCAAACGAAGCGAAAAGTCTCTTCTGCTGGTTCTCTGCTAAATCCGATTCTCGCGCCGAGCGCAAAATCCTGGACATCCTGGAAGACGCTGAAATTAACGTTGGCCGCGGCGCCAGCCATCAGCTGCCGATCCGCACCAACTGGCTCATCGTTGATGACTTACCGGAAGAAGGTGTACTGGATGACACCTGGTGCGATCGCTACGAGCTTGGTGGTGAAGACGGGCTGACATGGCAAAAAATCGTTGCGCCAGCGGCTGCTGAACCACAGCCCTCCAGTAAACCAGAAAACGATGTCTCTCCTGCAAATAGCGATGAAGAGGACTATTCGAACAATGAAGAAGCACTCTTCAACCTGGCGGAAATGTCATTCCGCACGCAGCTGCTTGCCCAGTATATGGCCGACGAGCGTCACGTGTATCACATTAGCATTCCTCATCGTAACCGCCTTTCAGCGATGGAAATGGATACGGATAATCACGGTGTGCAGAATCTGCTGCTGACGGCAGAAAATATTCCGGAGCTTAAAAAATATGATATGCCTGGCCTGTGGAAATTTACCAGTGCATTTAAGAGCGTATTTCCTGTGGGGAAACGCCATGAGCTCGGCAAGCAAATTCAGTTCGCCAAATTGTGGCTTGAAACGTCGCACATTGACCGCGGGATCCTTACAAAGGAATGGGCTGCTGGAAACTATATCACCTCAATAAACAAAACCGATGCCGGCGCCAATGCTGGCGGCGGTAACAAAACTGACCGCAATCCGGATTATCAGCATTCGCTGGATACTCTGGATATAGTGATCGCTCTTGCAACGATGCCTATGGATTTTGACATCTATAATTTTCCGGCATCAGTCCACCGCCGCGCGAAGGAAATAGTACAGAAGAAAGAAAGTCCATTTAAAGAATGGTCTGCAGCATTACGGAGCACACCAGGCATCCTTGATTATTCCCGTGCAGCGATTTTTGCACTGATCAGGGAAGCATCCAGTGGAATAACTCCTTTTCCAGATCGGTTGCGTGGCTACATCAACGCGAATCTGACTGAACATAAGCATGATACCCCGAGCGCTGAGACGCTTACCAAGGCGGGACATATTCCATCTGCTGCAGTCACACTGGATGCAACAAACCAAGTAATCGCCGGAGAGGATAGCAGAGCAAAACTGGAAACACTCTCCTCCGACATTAAAGCAGTTGGTGCCGAACTGGTAAAAGAGGCTCAAAAGCAACGTCCGGACGCTAATCAGGTTCTGGCCGCCGAGCGCGGCGAATATGTTGAAGGGGTTAGCGACCCTACGGATCCGATGTGGGTAACCGAAGACCTTACCAAGACCAGGCAGCCTGAAGTTTCAAAAATTGGGGACGGAGTATTTTCCATTGAAGGTCTTGTTGACGTTACGGGCAAGGTTAACCAAAAAGAAAAAACAGATGAAGTTGTTCATCAAACGGATTCTGTAGATATTGAATCCGGTCATCATAATAAGGAGGAAGATCAGCCAATTGATTATGTTCACGTTATGGTTGATCTGGAAACCATGGGTAAAAAACATAACGCCCCTATCGTCGCTATTGGTGCGGTTGTTTTTGACCCGGCAACCGGCTCTATTGGAGAAAGTTTCTATAAAGTCGTATGCCTTGAATCCTCCGTGAACTGGGGCGCCGTAATCGATCCATCTACTGTTATCTGGTGGCTTAAGCAGTCCTCCGAAGCACGCTCTGCGATCGTAAATGATGATGCTATCCCGTTGCAGGATGCATTACTCCAGTTCAGAGAATTTGTTTCTGATAATGTCGCTGGTGGGAGCAAAAAGGCGCAGGTATGGGGTAACGGTGCGTCATTCGACAACTCTATTCTGCGTTCTTCTTACGATTGCATTGCTGAAGATTATCCGTGGGAATACTGGAACGATCGGGACGTACGAACAATGGTAGAGCTCGGCCAAGCCATTAGCTTCGACCCCAAAACAACGATCCCGTTTGAAGGGTCTCGTCACAATGCCCTCGCTGATGCTATTCATCAGGCCCGCTATGTATCAGCGATCTGGCAGCGAATAATTGCCGGCAATCAGGTGCTGCAAAAATTGATGCAAAACTGATTTTGTATTTTCAGATACTGGCCCAGCAATGGGCCATGATGAGGTAAAACATATGCTCCAGATGTTAACCCTTGAAGAGTGGGCAAACGAGAAATACAGAAGCAATCCTCCAAGTGTTTCCACTCTCAGGAATTATGCTAAACAGAATATGTTTTCTCCCCCAGCCAAAAAAGAAGGTCGATTCTGGCGCGTCAGGGAGGATGCTGAGTTGGTCGGTACATTGACCACTCCTGTAGTAAAGAAAAGCGACCCTGTTCTTTTGCAGAGGATTTTGAACGATGGCTGCCAGACCACGTAAAAATAATATATCTATTCCAAATTTATACCCGCTCTTCAGCAGAAAGGTTAATAAAGTATATTGGCGTTATAAGCACCCGATAACTGGTAAGTTTCATAGTCTAGGAACAGACGAAGCAGAGGCCACGGCAATAGCTATTGAAGCAAATAAAAGACTGGCGGAACAACAAACCCGCCAGATAATGGCAATCACTGACAGAATTTCCACCAGCTCAGGAAAATCAATATCAACTAACACCTGGCTTGAACGTTACTGGAAGATTCAGCAGGAAAGATTGAAGTCCGGAGATATTAAAGAAAACACTATCAAACAAAAAGCAAAACCAGTATCTCTGCTTAAGGAACGGGTAGGAATGAAATTAATATCCGCTGTCAATGTTCGAGATGTTGCGCAAATTCTTGATGAATATTTAGCGGAGGGACAACCCAGAATGGCTCAGGTCATTCGCTCTGTCCTAATAGATGTTTTTAAAGAAGCTCAGCATGCGGGAGAAGTACCTCCTGGTTATAACCCTGCACTAGCAACTAAACAACCTCGTAGAAAGATCACTCGCCAGCGCCTCACTCTTGAGGAATGGCAAAAGATTTTTGATATAGCCGATGAAAATCACAAATACATGGGGAACGCCATGCTTTTAGCCATAGTAACAGGACAGCGACTAGGTGATATATCCCGTATGAAATTCTCGGACATCTGGGACGATCATCTACACGTTGAGCAAGAGAAAACCGGAAGCAAAATCGCTATACCATTAGCTCTGCGTTGCAACGCAATCAACTGGAGCCTCCGAGATGTAATCAGTCGTTGCCGGGATTATGCAGTAAGCCCTTATTTGGTTCATTTCTTTAGAACCACCTCACAGGCTGAGCGAGGAGCACAGGTGAAACCCAGAACACTGACCATGAATTTCAGCAAGGCAAGAGACAGTGCAGATATTGACTGGGGACAAGGTACACCGGCAACTTTCCATGAACAAAGATCGCTTTCCGAGCGGTTATATAAAGCCCAAGGTATAAACACGAAAGATTTACTTGGACATAAAACTCAACAACAAACGGATAGGTACCATGATGATCGTGGGAAGGGGTGGACAACGGTGGCCTTATGAGGTTTTTCGGGAGGGGTTTTGATAACTTGTTTTGATAAAATTTTGATAACCGTTCGAAAACTAATAATAAAAACGGGAACCACCAGGTTCCCGTTCTGACATAATCTGGGGGCCAGATTACATGTTCGCGATAATCGCGTCGCCAAACTCTGAACATTTCAGCAGCTTAGCGCCTTCCATCAGACGTTCAAAGTCATAGGTCACGGTCTTGGCGGCGATAGCGCCTTCCATGCCTTTAACGATCAGGTCTGCGGCTTCGAACCACTGCATGTGGCGCAGCATCATCTCTGCGGACAGGATGATGGAGCCCGGGTTCACTTTGTCCTGGCCGGCATACTTCGGCGCAGTACCGTGAGTCGCTTCGAACAGCGCGCACTCGTCGCCGATGTTGGCGCCCGGGGCGATACCGATACCGCCAACCTGCGCCGCCAGGGCGTCAGAGATATAGTCGCCGTTCAGGTTCATACAGGCGATAACGTCGTATTCCGCCGGACGCAGCAGGATCTGCTGCAGGAACGCATCGGCGATCACGTCTTTCACCACGATCTCTTTGCCGGTGTTCGGGTTCTTGATTTTCACCCAAGGACCGCCGTCGATCAGCTCGCCGCCGAACTCTTCGCGAGCCAGCTGGTAGCCCCAGTCTTTGAACGCGCCTTCGGTGAACTTCATGATGTTGCCTTTGTGCACCAGAGTGACGGAATCACGATCGTTGGTGATCGCGTATTCAATCGCGGCGCGCACCAGGCGTTTGGTGCCTTCTTCAGAGCACGGCTTGATGCCGATGCCGCAATGTTCCGGGAAGCGAATTTTCTTCACACCCATCTCATCGCGCAGGAATTTGATCACTTTGTCTGCTTCCGCAGAGTCGGCTTTCCACTCGATACCCGCATAGATATCTTCTGAGTTTTCACGGAAGATAACCATGTCGGTCAGTTCCGGGTGTTTAACCGGGCTCGGGGTGCCCTGGTAGTAACGTACCGGACGCAGGCAGACGTAAAGATCCAGCTCCTGGCGCAGCGCCACGTTCAGAGAACGAATGCCGCCGCCGACTGGGGTGGTCAGAGGACCTTTGATAGCAACGCGGTAGTCACGAATCAGATCGAGGGTTTCAGCTGGCAGCCAGACGTCCTGGCCATAGACGTGGGTTGATTTCTCACCGGTGTAAACTTCCATCCAGGAAATTTTACGCTCGCCCTTATAGGCTTTCTCAACGGCGGCATCAACCACTTTCAGCATCGCTGGGGTAACGTCAACGCCGATACCGTCACCTTCAATGAACGGGATAATCGGATTGTGAGGGACGTTCAGTTTGCCGTTTTGCAGGGTGATTTTTTGACCTTCCGCCGGAACTACTACTTTGCTTTCCATTAACCTCTCCTTCGAGCGCTTCTGGTTCTGCTCTTCCCTCTTCACGCGAGCCTGGTGTTGGCTGAGTCGGCCAGCTTCGGCGTACCGGGTCTTCCCGCTAACCGGAGCTATCGCGTCCGTGTCGCCTTCCTGCCTGTAGTGCGAATCGGTTTGAGCAATTTTTTGTTAATAATTTGTAATGAGCATGTCAATACTACCTGAATGTTTGCGTCCATGAAAGGCATTCGTAATTAGGCTATAATGCGGCAATTGATAAAGCCTGAAAATACCATGCAGAAAACTTCATTTAGAAAACATCGCGTTGAGCGATTCAGCACACAACAAGTCACCAGACAACGTAAAGAACGCCAGCCAAAAACTGTGATCTTGTTCAATAAACCCTATGATGTGTTGCCGCAATTTACCGATGAAGCCGGGCGCAGCACGCTGAAAGATTTTATTCCGGTGGCGGGCGTTTACGCCGCAGGTCGGCTAGATCGCGACAGCGAAGGCCTGCTGGTGCTGACCAACGACGGCGCGCTGCAGGCGAAGCTGACCCAGCCGGGTAAGCGCACCGGCAAGATCTACTATGTTCAGGTGGAAGGCGAACCCACGCCCGAGGCGCTGACCGCCTTGCGCGACGGCGTCACCCTTAACGACGGCCCCACCCTGCCTGCCGGCGTAGAACTTGTCGAGGAACCCGTCTGGCTGTGGCCGCGCAACCCGCCGATTCGTGAGCGCAAATCGATTCCCACCCGCTGGTTGAAAATCACGCTCTACGAGGGACGCAACCGCCAGGTGCGCCGGATGACCGCCCACGTCGGCTTCCCCACCCTGCGGCTGATCCGCTACGCCATGGGCGGCTATACCCTCGACGGACTGGCCAACGGCGACTGGCGCAAAGCCGAATAACTGAAAAGGAAAAGCGATGCTTAAACCTCATGTCACCGTTGCCTGCGTGGTTCACGCCCAGGATAAATTTCTCATCGTCGAAGAAACCATTAACGGCAAAGCGCTGTGGAACCAGCCGGCCGGCCATCTCGAGGCCAATGAAACGCTGCTGCAGGCCGCCGAACGTGAACTGTGGGAAGAGACCGGCATTCGCGCCACGCCGCAGCACTTCATCCGCATGCATCAGTGGCTGGCTCCCGATAACACGCCGTTTCTGCGCTTCCTGTTCGCCATCGAACTTAGCGATCTGTGCGCCACTGAACCACACGACAGCGATATCGATCGCTGCCTGTGGCTCAGTGCTGAGGAAATTCTTAACGCGCCGAACCTGCGCTCGCCGCTGGTTGCCGAAAGCATTCGCTGCTACCTGCAGGACCCGCGGCAGCCGCTGTCGCTGATTGGCGCATTTAACTGGCCGTTCACAGGGGGTGAATGAACGGTGAGCGCGTGCTAGAATACGCCGCCTCGAAGTTCAATGTAGCGAGTATTTCCATGTCAGAAAGCCAGAAAAAAGTGATCGTCGGCATGTCCGGCGGCGTCGACTCCTCGGTCTCCGCGTACCTGCTGCTGCAGCAAGGGTATAAGGTGGAAGGCCTGTTCATGAAGAACTGGGAGGAAGACGACGGCGAGGAATACTGCACCGCCGCCGCCGACCTTGCCGATGCGCAAGCGGTCTGCGATAAGCTGGGCATTGAACTGCACACCGTTAACTTTGCCGCCGAATATTGGGATAACGTCTTTGAGCTCTTCCTGGAAGAGTACAAAGCCGGCCGCACGCCGAACCCGGATATTCTGTGCAATAAAGAGATCAAGTTTAAAGCCTTCCTCGAGTTTGCTGCCGAAGACCTCGGCGCCGACTACATCGCCACCGGGCACTATGTGCGCCGCGCCGATGTCGACGGTAAAAGCCAGCTGCTGCGCGGCCTCGACGGCAACAAAGATCAGAGCTACTTCCTCTACACCCTTAGCCACGAGCAGATTGCCCAGAGCCTGTTCCCGGTGGGTGAGCTGGAAAAACCGCAGGTGCGTAAGATCGCCGAAGAGCTGGATCTGATCACCGCGAAGAAAAAAGATTCCACCGGCATCTGCTTTATCGGCGAGCGTAAATTCCGCGATTTCCTTGGCCGCTATCTGCCGGCGCAGCCGGGCAAAATCCTCACCGTCGACGGCGAGGAGATCGGTACCCATCAGGGGCTGATGTACCACACCCTGGGCCAGCGTAAAGGGCTGGGTATCGGCGGCACCAAAGAGGGTAGCGAAGATCCATGGTACGTGGTCGATAAAGACGTTGAGAATAATATTCTTATCGTCGCCCAGGGCCATGACCACCCGCGCCTGATGTCCGTCGGTCTGATTGCCCAACAGCTGCACTGGGTAAACCGTGAACCGCTGCAGGGCACCCTGCGCTGCACGGTGAAAACCCGCTATCGCCAGACCGATATCCCCTGCACCGTTACCGCGCTGGATGAAGACCGTATCGAAGTCCGCTTCGATGAGCCGGTCGCGGCGGTGACCCCGGGCCAGTCCGCAGTGTTCTATTTAGGGGAAGTGTGCCTCGGCGGCGGAATTATTGAACAACGACTGCCTCTGCAGTCCTGAACGCGCGTTATTTCCGCCGGGACGAACCGCCCTGGCGGCTGACAAGGAGTATGTGTGGCGAAGAATTACTATGACATCACCCTGGCGCTGGCTGGCGTTTGCCAGGCGGCGCGACTGGTTCAGCAACTGGCGCATCAGGGACATTGCGACAGCGATGCCCTGCATGTGTCGCTGAACAGCATCATCGACCTCGATCCTGAGTCGACGCTGGCGGTGTTCGGTGGCAGTGAAGCCAATCTTCGCCTCGGTCTTGAAACGCTGCTCGGGGTGCTCAATACCAGCAGCCGTCAGGGCCTCAATGCGGAACTCACCCGCTATACCCTGAGCCTGATGGTGCTGGAGCGCAAGCTCGCCGCCAGTAAAGGGGCGATGGACACGCTCGGCAACCGCATCGCCGGCCTGCACCGTCAGCTGGAACACTTTGACCTGCAGTCCGAAACGCTGCTCAGCGCCATGGCGGGCATCTATGTCGATGTGATAAGCCCGCTGGGGCCGCGTATTCAGGTGACCGGCTCCCCTGCCGTGCTGCAAAGCCCGCAGGTGCAGGCGAAAGTTCGCTCAGCGCTGCTGGCGGGTATTCGCGCCGCGGTGCTCTGGCATCAGGTGGGCGGCGGACGTCTGCAGCTTATGTTTTCCCGTAATCGTCTGGTTAACCAGGCAAAGCAAATTCTTGCTCATTTAACCCCGGAGTTGTGATCTATGGAATTATCCTCACTGACCGCCGTTTCCCCTGTAGACGGCCGCTACGGCGATAAAGTCAGCGCGCTGCGCGGTATCTTCAGCGAATTCGGTTTGCTGAAATTCCGCGTTCAGGTGGAAGTACGTTGGCTGCAAAAACTGGCCGCCCACGCAGCGATCAAGGAAGTTCCTGCTTTTGCTGCCGACGCAAACGGTTTCCTTGATAAAATCGTCGCCGATTTCAGCGTTGAAGACGCGGAGCGCATCAAAACCATCGAGCGCACCACTAACCACGACGTGAAAGCGGTAGAGTATTTCCTGAAAGAGAAAGTCGCTGACGTCGCCGAGCTGCACGCCGTGTCAGAGTTTATTCACTTCGCCTGTACGTCTGAAGACATCAATAACCTCTCCCACGCGCTGATGCTGAAAACCGCCCGCGACGAAGTGGTTCTGCCTTACTGGCGCAAACTGATTGACGCGGTAAAAGATCTGGCGACCCAGTATCGCGATGTGCCGCTGCTCTCCCGTACCCACGGCCAGCCGGCAACGCCGTCCACCATGGGTAAAGAGATGGCGAACGTCGCCTACCGTATGGAGCGGCAGTATCGTCAGCTGAACCAGGTGGAAATCCTCGGTAAAATCAACGGCGCGGTGGGTAACTACAACGCCCACATCGCCGCCTACCCGGAAGTCGACTGGCATCAGTTCAGCGAAGAGTTCGTTACCTCGCTGGGTATTCAGTGGAACCCGTACACCACGCAGATCGAGCCGCATGACTATATCGCTGAGCTGTTTGACTGCATCGCGCGCTTCAACACCATTCTGATCGACTTCGATCGCGACGTGTGGGGCTATATCGCGCTCAACCACTTCAAACAGAAGACCATCGCCGGGGAAATCGGCTCCTCCACCATGCCGCACAAGGTGAACCCAATTGACTTCGAAAACTCCGAAGGCAATCTCGGCCTGGCCAATGCGGTCATGCAGCACCTGGCCAGCAAACTGCCGGTTTCCCGCTGGCAGCGCGACCTGACCGACTCCACCGTTCTGCGTAACCTCGGCGTGGGCATCGGCTATGCGCTGATCGCCTATCAGTCCACCCTCAAAGGGATCAGCAAGCTGGAGCTGAACCAGGATCGCCTGCTGGACGAACTGGATCACAACTGGGAAGTACTGGCTGAGCCGATCCAGACCGTGATGCGTCGTTACGGTATCGAAAAACCGTACGAGAAGCTGAAAGAGCTGACCCGCGGCAAACGCGTGGACGCGGAAGGGATGAAGCAGTTTATTGACAGCCTCGCCCTGCCGGAAGAGGAAAAAGTGCGTCTCAAAGCGATGACCCCGGCCAACTATATCGGTCGGGCAACCACCATGGTTGACGAGCTGAAGTAATCGCCCTGCCCCTCTTTCCGCCGGAAAGAGGGGCGTTTTATCGCCGGAAAGCGATCAGATCCAAACGTCGTTCACCGCCGTCCGCTCGCCGCCCTCGTGGCCGGTATTCAACACCCCGCGCGGCTCAATCAGCATCAGCTTCGCTTCCGTCTCCGCCGAGGTCTTATGTTCCACCCCGCGCGGCACGACGATCATCTCCCCGGCCTTCACCAGCACATGCCCGTCGCGGAAGTCCACGCGCAATACCCCCTCCACCACCATCAATGTCTCATCGGTTTCCGGGTGGCTGTGCCAGATAAAGTCGCCGGCGATGCGCACGACCTTGAACTGATAGTCGTTCATTTCAGCCACCACTTTGGGCTGCCATTGTTCGCTGAACAGGGAAAATTTATGAGCAAGATTAACGAGTTGAAACATGGGCTGTCTCCTTATGATAAAGGCAGTCAGCATAGTTCGCCTCGCCGCGTTGACGCTTGAACGATTGTGCAACCTGCGCCGCCTTATCCGCGGATAGCCCGCAGCCAGCGCCCCGGAGAGAGGCCAAAGCGGCTGATAAACTGGCGCGTCATGTGGCTCTGGTCGGCAAAGCCCGCGTCGGCGGCAATATCCACCAGACGTTCCCCGGCGCGCATCCGCTGGCGGCAAAAATCGAGCCGACGCATCATGACGTAACGCCACGGGCTGGTGCCGTACAGCGTTCTGAAATCCCGGCTCAGGCTCCAGCGGTCCCGGCCGCTGACCTGCGACAGGGTGTCGAGGGTCATATCCTGCATAAAACAGGCATGAATATACTCCCGGGCCCTCTCCGCCGCCTGATAATCAAACGCCTGGCGACGGGAACGTTGGCCGCCGACAACGGCCAGGGTCTGCGCCAGGTCGTACAGGGCGTCCTCTTCCTCCAGCGGCTCAAAGGTGTCCGTGACCGCTTTTAATAACGGCAGCGCGGCGCACCGCAGGCGCGGATCCGCCGACAGGCCGCCGGGAATAAACGGTAGTGGCCTGCCGCCGAGTATCTTCTGGATCAGCGCCGGTTCGATATAAACCATACGGTAGTGAAACCCCGCCTCGGTGCCCGCCTCGCCATCGTGTATTTCGTCCGGATGAAGCACCATCGTTCCGCCGGGCAGGCTGTGCTGGAGTCCGCCGCGATAGTGAAAGCTCTGCACGCCGGCGATCGTCTGGCCGATGGCGTAGGTATCATGCCGGTGCGGTTCGTAGCCGTGGCCGCCGAAGAAGGCTTCGATGCGTTCCGTCCGGCTGGGCGATTGCGCCAGCCTGACCCAGTCCGCGCTCTGCTGCTGAGACATAATGGATAACCTGCGACGTTCTTGAGGGGTTATTCCAGCACTATTACACAAAAAATTAACATCACCAACCCGCTCGCCGTTCGCATCCTGCCGCTGGGCGTTTACTGAAATTACGCATAGAATGAAGGAGTTCCATGCAGTATGCGCAAAGGGCGCCGCCGAATGCTGGCCAGCCCGGGGGCACCAGGGGCCCTTTTTATAAAAAGCTTTATTTAACAGCCGTTTATATTTTGCGTATATAATGAGCGTCAGACTACTATCGAAAATGCTAGGGAGAACAGCCATGCGCGTACTCGTGGTTGAGGATAATGCCCTGCTGCGTCACCACCTCAAAGTTCAGCTGCAGGAGCTGGGCCATCAGGTCGATGCGGCGGAAGATGCCAGGGAAGCGGACTACTATCTGGGCGAACATCTCCCGGATATCGCCATCGTCGATCTCGGCCTGCCGGATGAAGACGGTTTATCACTGATCCGCCGCTGGCGCAGCCACGACGTGTCGCTGCCGGTGCTGGTGCTGACCGCCCGCGAAGGATGGCAGGATAAAGTGGAAGTGCTGAGCGCCGGGGCGGATGATTACGTCACCAAGCCTTTCCATATTGAAGAGGTTGCCGCCCGCATGCAGGCGCTGCTGCGCCGTAACAGCGGTCTGGCCTCGCAGGTGATCTCCCTGCCGCCGTTCCAGGTCGACCTCTCCCGGCGCGAGCTGTCGGTGAATGACCAGCCGATCAAGCTGACCGCCTTTGAATACACCATTATGGAAACCCTGATCCGTAACCGCGGCAAAGTGGTCAGCAAAGATTCGCTGATGCTCCAGCTTTACCCGGATGCCGAACTGCGAGAAAGCCACACCATCGACGTGCTGATGGGTCGGCTGCGCAAGAAAATTCAGGCTGAATACCCACAGGACGTCATCACTACGGTGCGCGGCCAGGGCTATCTGTTCGAATTGCGCTGATGAAGGGACTGTTGCGGCATATCTTCCCGCTGTCATTACGGGTTCGCTTCCTGCTGGCGACCGCCGGGGTGGTGCTGGTGCTCTCCCTGGCCTACGGCATGGTGGCCCTGGTGGGCTATAGCGTTAGCTTCGATAAAACCACCTTTCGCCTGCTGCGCGGCGAGAGCAATCTCTTTTATATGCTGGCGAGATGGGAAAACGGCGCTATTGACGTCGACATCCCGGAAAACCTGAATATGGAAAGCCCGACGGTGACCCTTATCTACGATGAGCAGGGCAAACTGCTGTGGGCGCAGCGTGATGTTCCATGGCTGGCGAAACGCATTCAACCGGAATGGCTGAAACGCAATGGCTTCCATGAGATTGAAGCCGATGTCGACAGCAGCAGTATGCTGTTGCGCAATAACCATGAGATTCAGGAACAGCTGGACGCTATCCGCGAACAGGGCGACGACTCTGAGATGACCCACTCGGTGGCGATCAACCTCTACCCGGCCACCAGCAAAATGCCTCAGCTCAGCATTGTGGTGGTCGACACCATTCCGGTGGAGCTCAAGCGCAGCTATATGGTGTGGAGCTGGTTTGTCTATGTGCTGGCCGCCAACCTGCTGCTGGTGATCCCCCTGCTGTGGGTCGCCGCCTGGTGGAGCCTGCGGCCCATTGAGTCGCTGGCCAAAGAGGTGCGCGAACTGGAGGAACATCACCGCGAAAAGCTCAATCCCAACACCACTCGCGAGCTGACCCGGCTGGTCAGCAACCTCAACCGCCTGGTTCGCAGCGAGCGCGAACGCTATGACAAATACCGCACTACCCTCACCGATCTCACTCACAGTCTGAAAACGCCGCTGGCGGTGATGCAGAGTACACTGCGCTCGCTGCGCGGCGAGAAGATCAGCGTCGACGAGGCGGAGCCGGTGATGCTGGAGCAGATAAGCCGCATCTCGCAGCAGATTGGTTATTACCTGCATCGCGCCAGCATGCGCAGCGGCGGCACCCTCTTGAGCCGGGAATTACACCCGATCGCCCCCCTGCTTGACAGCCTGACTTCCGCTCTCAACAAGGTCTATCAGCGCAAAGGGGTCAATATCTCGCTCGACATCTCGCCGGAGATCACTTTTGTCGGCGAGCAGAACGATTTTATGGAAGTGATGGGTAACGTTCTTGATAACGCCTGTAAGTATTGTCTGGAGTTCGTGGAAGTTTCCGTGCGCCAGACCACCGACAGCCATCTGCACATCCTGGTGGAAGACGATGGGCCGGGGATCCCGCAGAGCCAGCGCCGGGCCGTTTTCGACCGCGGCCAGCGGGCTGATACCCTGCGTCCCGGCCAGGGGGTAGGGCTCTCCGTTGCGCGTGAAATTGTCGAACAATATGATGGAGAGATCATCGCCGGGGAAAGCCTGCTCGGCGGCGCCTGCATGGAGGTGGTGTTTGGCCGCCAGCAGATGGAAGATAAACAGAGTTAATCGTTGAGATTTTTCACGGCGCCTGCATCGCCAGGGCGCCGCATCCGTTATAATCCCTGTCAGACACCTGCAGTGGAATATCAATATGGATTATCAATTAACGCTTAACTGGCCCGACTTTATCGAACGCTACTGGCAAAAACGGCCGGTGGTATTGAAGCGCGGCTTCGCCAATTTTATCGACCCCCTAAGCCCGGACGAACTGGCAGGACTGGCCATGGAGAGCGAGGTCGATAGCCGCCTTGTCAGCCATCAGGATGGAAAATGGCAGGTCAGTCACGGTCCTTTCGAAAGCTACGATCACCTGAGCGAAAACAACTGGTCCCTGCTGGTGCAGGCGGTTAACCACTGGCATGAACCGTCCGCAGCGCTGATGCATCCGTTCCGTGCTCTGCCGGACTGGCGTATCGACGACCTGATGATCTCCTTCTCGGTGCCGGGAGGCGGCGTCGGCCCGCATCTGGATCAGTATGATGTGTTTATCATTCAGGGCACCGGCCGTCGGCGCTGGCGCGTTGGGGAAAAGGTGCCGATGAAACAGCACTGCCCGCATCCGGACCTGCTGCAGGTTGACCCCTTCGAGGCGATCATTGATGAAGAGATGGAGCCGGGCGATATTCTCTATATTCCGCCGGGATTCCCGCATGAGGGTTATTCGCTGGAAAACTCGCTTAACTATTCGGTCGGCTATCGCGCGCCGAATGCCCGCGAGCTGTTTAGCGGCTTTGCCGACTATGTCCTCCAGCGCGAACTGGGCAGCCAGCGCTACGCCGATCCGGACGTGCCGTCCCGCGACCATCCGGCGGATATTTTACCGACCGAACTCGACCGCCTGCGCGAGATGATGCTGGGTCTGATTAACCAACCGGAGCACTTTAAGCAGTGGTTCGGCGAGTTTATCACCCAGTCGCGTCATGAGCTCGACGTCGCGCCGCCGGAGCCGCCGTATCAGCCAGATGAGATTTACGATGCCCTGCAGCAGGGCGATACCCTGGAACGCCTGGGCGGCCTGCGGGTGCTGCGCATTGACGGCGAGGTATTCGTTAACGGCGAGAAGATCAACTCCCCGCACCGTCCGGCGCTGGACGCCTTAGCCACCCATCTGACGCTGCGCGCCGACCATTTTGGCGATGCGCTGGAAGATCCTTCTTTCCTCGCCATGCTGGCAGCGCTGGTCAACAGCGGCTACTGGTTCTTTGGCGACTGAGCCATCATCCTGCCCGGCGGCGCTGCGCTTGCCGGGCCTACGGGTTCCGCGCTCACCGGCTGGACCGTAGGCCGGATAAGGCGAAGCCGCCATCCGGCATCTTGTCCGACACGCGGCCTTACCGGGCCGCCTGAGAAGATTAATGCCCTTTGCGTGCCGCCGTCAGCTCGGCGATACGCACGATCACCTGCACCGCTTTCTCCATTCCTTCCAGGGTGACAAACTCATGTTTGCCGTGATAGTTGTAGCCACCGGTAAACAGGTTTGGGCACGGCAGTCCCATAAATGAGAGCTGCGCGCCGTCGGTGCCGCCGCGGATCGGCTTCATCTGCGGTTCAATATCGCAGTCCACCATCGCCTGGCGGGCAATATCGACCACGTGCGGATGGGCGATCACCTGCTCATGCATGTTGTAATAACTGTCCTCGATCACCAGCTCAATATAACAGTCCGGGTGCAGTCCCTTGCCGACCTTTTTGGCGATCTCCATCATCTTGCGCTTGCGCGCCTCGAAGTGCTTACGGTCAAAATCGCGGATGATGTAATGCATCTCGGCCCGATCGACGCTGCCTTTCATGCTGGTGAGGTGATAAAAACCTTCATAGCCTTCAGTGGTCTCCGGCGCTTCATCGGCCGGTACTTCGGCATGAATGCGCGCGGCCAGCGACAGCGCGTTGACCATCACCCCTTTCGCGGTGCCGGGGTGCACGTTATTACCGACAATTTTTATCGTCACCGAGGCGGCGTTGAAGTTTTCAAACTCCAGTTCGCCGACCCCGCCGCCGTCGACGGTATAGGCCCAGCGGGCGTCAAAGGCCTCGACGTCGAAATGCTTCGCCCCTTTACCCACCTCTTCATCAGGGGTGAAGGCCACGCGGATATCGCCATGAGGAATATTTTTCGCCTGCAGGGTCGCCAGCGCGGTCATAATTTCGGCAATGCCGGCTTTGTCGTCCGCCCCGAGCAGCGTTTTCCCGTCGGTGGTGATCAGCGTCTGTCCCAAAAGCTGATGCAGAACCGGGAACATCACCGGGGAGAGCACCTCATCGCCGATACCCAGCGCGATATCGCCGCCGCGATAGTTTTCAACAATCTGCGGATTAACGTTTTTACCACTGAAATCCGGGGAGGTGTCGACGTGGGAGATAAAACCGATGGCCGGGATATCGCCCTCAACGTTAGCGGGCAAAGTTCCCATTACCGTCCCTTTTTCACTCAGCGTTACCTTGACCAGTCCCATTTCTTCCAGCTGCGCCTGCAACAGGCGTAACAGCTTCCACTGCCCTTCCGTGCTGGGGACCTGACGAACGCCAGGCTTTGACTGCGTGTCCAAAGAAACGTACTGCAAAAAACGCTCAAGCAATTTATCCATGTAGCCACCCTCTTCTTTTGTGACAACATTATTCATAAGCCAGAAAAGACAAATATTGCGTCAGGTCATTTTTAGCCCGTAAAGCGAAATTTAATAACGGAACCGACGTTATGGTGTAAAGGTAGACTATGCGGGCGTATCAAGGATTGGCGATTACCCTCGTTTGCCGTAGAATGCTGGCCCTTATTAAAAACGTGCAACCCCAAAGGTGGTTAATCACAAACCCCGCAGCGGCCGGAAATTTGCCGTTGCGTCTACATGGGACAGAGTCAAAAATTGAATATACAACCGCGTTCGCGTTCGCCGCTGGTGCATCTGGCGGGAATTCGCAAGAGCTTTGATGGTAAAACGGTCATCGACAACCTTAACCTGACCATCAACAATGGTGAGTTTCTCACTCTGCTTGGCCCCTCTGGCTGCGGTAAAACCACCGTTCTGCGCCTTATTGCCGGCCTGGAAAACGTCGACAGCGGACGGATCCATCTCGAAGATCACGATATCACTCATGTTCCGGCGGAAAACCGCCACGTCAATACCGTATTCCAAAGCTACGCCCTGTTTCCGCATATGACGGTGTTCGAGAACGTCGCCTTTGGCCTGCGGATGCAGAAAACCCCGGCGGCGGAAATCACCCCACGGGTGATGGATGCCTTAAAAATGGTGCAGCTGGAGGCGTTTGCCCAGCGCAAACCGCACCAGCTCTCCGGCGGCCAGCAGCAGCGCGTGGCCATCGCCCGCGCGGTGGTCAACAAACCGCGTCTGCTGCTGCTCGATGAGTCTCTTTCGGCACTGGATTACAAGCTGCGCAAGCAGATGCAGAACGAATTGAAAGCGCTGCAGCGTAAGCTCGGGATCACCTTCGTCTTCGTCACCCACGATCAGGAAGAGGCTCTGACCATGTCCGATCGCATCGTGGTGATGCGTGATGGCAAAATCGAACAGGACGGCACCCCGCGAGAGATCTACGAAGAGCCGAAGAACCTGTTTGTCGCCAGCTTTATCGGCGAGATCAATATCTTTGACGCCACGGTAATTGAACGTCTCGACGAACAGCGCGTGCGCGCCCGCGTTGAAGGACGGGAATGCAACATCACCGTCAATTTTGCCGTGGAGGCCGGCCAGCGTCTGCATGTCCTGCTGCGCCCGGAAGATCTGCGCGTCGACGAGATCCACCATAACAGCGACGCCGATGGCCTGATCGGCTATGTCCGCGAGCGCAACTATAAAGGCATGACTCTGGAGTCGGTGGTGGAACTGGAGAACGGCAAAATGGTGATGGTCAGCGAGTTCTTTAACGAAGACGACCCGGATTTCGACCACTCTCTTGACCAGAAAATGTCTATCAATTGGGTGGAAAGCTGGGAGGTGGTGCTGGCCGATGAAGAACACCAGTAAATTCCAGAATGTGGTGATCGCCACTATCGTCGGTTGGCTGGTGCTGTTTGTCTTCCTGCCCAACCTGATGATCATCGCCACCAGCTTTTTGACCCGCGACGATGCCAACTTCGTCAAACTGGTCTTCACGCTGGATAACTATTCGCGGCTACTGGATCCGCTCTATTATGACGTTCTGCTGCATTCGCTAAACATGGCGCTGCTGGCGACCCTCGCCTGCCTGGCGCTGGGCTATCCGTTTGCGTGGTTCCTCGCCCGGCTGCCGCAGAAGGTACGGCCCCTGCTGCTGTTCCTGCTGATCGTCCCTTTTTGGACCAACTCGTTGATCCGCATCTACGGGCTGAAGATTTTCCTCAGCACTAAAGGTTACCTGAACGAGTTTCTGCTGTGGCTGGGGGTGATCGACACCCCGATACGCATTATGTTCACCCCCTCGGCGGTGATCATCGGCCTGGTGTACATCCTGCTGCCGTTTATGGTGATGCCGCTCTACTCCAGCATTGAGAAACTGGATCGCCCGCTGCTGGAAGCGGCGAAAGATCTCGGCGCCAGCAAGCTGCAGACCTTTATCCGCATTATCATCCCGCTGACCATGCCGGGGATCATCGCCGGCTGTCTGCTGGTGATGCTGCCGGCGATGGGGTTGTTCTACGTTTCCGACCTGATGGGCGGCGCCAAGAACCTGCTGATCGGCAACGTGATCAAAAGCCAGTTCCTCAATATCCGCGACTGGCCGTTCGGCGCGGCAACCAGCATTACCTTAACCCTGGTGATGGGCCTGATGCTGTTGATTTACTGGCGCGCGGCGCGCCTGCTGAATAAAAAGGTGGAGCTGGAATGATCGGTCGACTGCTGCGCGGCGGCTTTATGACCGCCATCTACGCGTATCTCTACATCCCTATTATTATTCTGATCGTTAACTCGTTTAACCGGTCGCGCTTCGGCATCAACTGGCAGGGGTTCACCACCGACTGGTATAGCCTGCTGATGAACAACGATAGCCTGCTGCAGGCCGCCCAGCACTCGCTGACCATGGCGGTGCTGTCGGCGACCTTCGCCACCCTTATCGGCTCGCTGACCGCCGTGGCGCTGTACCGTTACCGCTTTCGCGGCAAACCGTTTGTCAGCGGCATGCTGTTTGTGGTGATGATGTCGCCAGATATTGTGATGGCCATCTCTCTGCTGGTGCTGTTTATGCTGATCGGCGTCCAGCTTGGTTTCTGGTCGCTGCTGTTTTCGCATATCACCTTCTGCCTGCCGTTTGTGGTGGTCACCGTTTACTCCCGCCTGAAAGGCTTTGACGTGCGGATGCTGGAGGCGGCGAAAGATCTGGGTGCCAGCGAGATGACCATCCTGCGCAAAATTATCCTGCCGCTGGCCCTGCCGGCGGTAGCCGCTGGGTGGTTGCTGAGCTTCACCCTGTCGATGGATGACGTGGTAGTCTCCTCGTTCGTGACCGGTCCGGGGTATGAAATCCTGCCACTGAAGATCTATTCGATGGTCAAGGTTGGCGTTTCGCCAGAGGTGAACGCTCTGGCCACGATTTTGTTGGTTCTGTCGCTGGTGATGGTCATCGCCAGTCAGTTAATTGCACGTGATAAAACTCAGGGGACGTTAAAATGAAAAAATGGTCACGCCACCTGCTCGCGGCGAGCGCTCTGGCAATCGGCATGGGCGCTGCGCACGCGGACGATAGCAAAACGCTCTATTTCTATAACTGGACCGAGTATGTGCCGCCGGGCCTGCTGGAGCAGTTCACCAAAGAGACCGGCATCAAGGTTATCTATTCGACCTACGAGTCGAACGAAACCATGTACGCCAAGCTCAAAACCTATAAAGACGGCGCGTACGACCTGGTCGTCCCGTCGACCTACTTTGTCGACAAGATGCGCAAAGAAGGTATGCTGCAGAAGATCGATAAGAGCAAGCTGACTAACTTCAGCAACCTCGATCCGCAGATGCTGAATAAACCGTTCGATCCGAATAACGACTACTCCATCCCCTATATCTGGGGGGCGACGGCCATCGGCGTCAACAGCGAGGCGATTGACCCGAAAACTATCACCAGCTGGGCCGACCTGTGGAAGCCGGAGTACAAAAGCAGCCTGCTGCTGACCGACGACGCGCGCGAAGTGTTCCAGATGGCGCTGCGTAAGCTGGGCTATTCCGGCAACACCACCGACCCGAAAGAGATTGAAGCCGCCTATAACGAGCTGAAAAAGCTGATGCCCAACGTCGCAGCGTTTAACTCTGATAACCCGGCGAACCCGTATATGGAAGGCGAAGTGAACCTCGGGATGGTATGGAACGGCTCGGCTTACGTCGCCCGCCAGGCAGGTACTCCGCTGGAAGTGATCTGGCCGAAAGAGGGCGGCATCTTCTGGATGGACAGCCTGTCGATCCCGGCGAACGCCAAAAACGTCGACGGCGCGCTGAAGCTGATTAACTTCCTGCTGCGCCCGGATGTCGCCAAACAGGTCGCTGAAACCATCGGTTATCCGACGCCGAACCTTGCGGCGCGCAAGATGCTCAGCCCGGCAGTGGCCAACGATAAATCGCTCTATCCGGACGCCGCAACCATTGAGAAAGGCGAATGGCAGAATGACGTCGGCAGCGCCAGCGCCATTTATGAAGAGTATTACCAGAAGCTGAAAGCGGGCCGTTAATCCCGCAGGGCGGAACCGCGGTTCCGCCCTTTTTTTTGCTCTCACCTTAGCCCCGCAGCGCGCGCCAGAGGAGCGCCGGCAATTTGCGCCAGCGCGGCCGATGGTAAAAATCCACCAGCCGCTGCGCCACCGCTTCCTGCCCCCGGTGGGTGATGAACCAGGGCGGCAGGGGCATCAGCGTCAGTTCGCCATGCCAAAGACTACGCGGAAACGGCCGAAACGGCGCCTCAATCACCGTGCGCTCCGTTTTCTCCAGCATAAAGCTGTTATGCACCTTGCCCCGCCCGCTCTGAATATCGTCGAGCGTGTGGCCGGGAAACGCCCCCCACGGGCAAGGGGCTAACAGGAAGGCCACCCCGCTCCAGCAGTTGATCGCCACCGTGCCGTAGCGCAGCTCGGCGATCAGCGCATTAAAACGCTTACGTCCAATCGCTTTGCGGGTGCGCGGGTGGATCACAATATTGGCCCCCAGCGTGCCCTGCAGCCGCTGATTCGCATAGCCGATCGCCTGGCGCAGAAAGCTTTCCGCACTATCGGCCTCAAGACGGGTGACCGACAGCCCCGGGCCAAAGACCTCCTGCTGGCAGAACCCGGGATCATCGTCGGTATTCGCCACAATCAACGGTAGCGCGTCACCGCGGGCTATCTCCAGCGGCTGACGGGCGCGCAGGCGAAAGTCGGTCAGCCGGTTTTCAGCGCCGGGGTAGTAGTCCGGGCGGGTATTCGCGGCGATCAGTCGGTACAGCTGATTCAGCAAGGCCGTCGCAGGCTCCCAGCCTTGCTGCAGGATCAGCACCTGGCTGGCCACGCAGTTAAACCCGCCGTTGTTCATCTTCTGCGTCGCCAGCTGCTGCGCCTGAAAAGCGATGTCCGCCTCGCTCCACGGCCCGGGTACGATAATGGTGGGGCTGACGCCGCCCAGCTCCGAGGTCACCCGACGCGGGTTCAGCGGCGTCCCGGCGGCCCGACGCTGGCGAGCCGTCTCACCCTCGCCCCAGACGATGACGTCATGGGTCTCGCGGGAGCCAGTGATATGGATCTCATCGACAGCGGGATGGGTAGTCAGCCACGCTCCCGCCCGGGCGTCGCCGGTGACGATGCGGAGCGCATCCATGGCAATCAGCGGCGCCAGGGCCTGGGCCAGCAGATCGTGCAGATAATCATTCACCGGATTGAGCTTCAGCAGGCAGACCTGATTCTCAATAAACAGCTTGTGTAGCACATCCAGTGGCGCAATCGAGGCCACATTGCCGGCGCCAAGCACCAGCGCCAGCTTGCCCTGCCGCGCGGCAGGCGGGATGTCGTATGCCCGCGCCGCATAGCGGTCGAGATGGGCCCGGTTGACGCCTGGCTGCATCCATATCTCAGCGCGAACACCAGACAGAAGCAGCCGATCCCAGAGCGTGCCGGGCACCACCCGCAGCGCCAGGCGGCCGTCCGCCAGCGTCCGCAGCGGGATCCGCCGCAGAAAGGTCTTCTCCTCCAGTTGCTCCAGGGTGGCGATAAGCCCGTTGCAGCCGACCATTAGCGCGCAGGGGCCCGCCAGCCACTCTTCCCCCGCCAGCGGATCGCCCGCCGGCAGCCCTTTGGCCGCCGCTGCCGCGGCCACCCACGCCGGGGCAATGCCGGCCAGGGCATCCTTGATCTGGCGCAGGAGCGCCAGACGACGGTTCACTGAGGTTTCCGCCCAGCGCTGGCGCGCCGCCGACAAGGCGTGCAGGGCCGCATCATACTGAGAACAGGTCGTCAGACCGGGTCGCGCATGGCTCATTTTCCCTCACTCATTAAAATCTCTCCGTAGGCCTGGCGCAGCTGATTTTTGAGCACCTTACCCGTGGCGCTGACCGGCAGCGCATCGACAAATATCACCCGGTCCGGGATCTGCCATTTAGGCACCCGCTTCTCAAACCAGCTCAGCAGATCGGTCTCCTCCACTTCGCCCCCTTCCGCACGGACGCACAGCAGCACCGGCCGCTCGTCCCAGCGCGGATGGCGGGCGGCGATGGCCGCCGCGCTGCGCACCCCCGGATGCGCGATGGCGATATTCTCCAGCTCAACGGTGGAGATCCACTCGCCACCGGACTTGATAATATCCTTTGCCCGATCGCTGATCACCAGATAACCATTGGCGTCGAGCGTACCGATATCACCGGTATCAAACCAGCCTGCCGCGGTCAGGGCGCTCGCGTCCTGACCATAGTATTGCTCTACCACCCAGTGCCCTCTGACCTGCAGATACCCCTGGCTTTGACCATCCCGGGGCAACGGTTCGCCATCCACGTCCACCACCTGCAGTTCGATGCCGAAAATGGGCCGCCCCTGACCGGCGCGCTGCTTTTGCTGCTCCTGTGCCGGGAGCGCGTCATGTTTGCTCAACGGTGTGTTGATGGTGCCGATGGGCGATGTTTCGGTCATTCCCCAGGCGTGGGTCAGCGCAATGCCGTAATCACGCTGAAAGGCCTCGGCCATCGACGGCGGCAGCGCGGAGCCGCCGACCAGCGCACGTTTAAATTCAGGCAGCCGGACCTCTGTCCGGCGCATCGCCGCCAGCAAGCCGGCCCAGATCACCGGTACGCCAAACCCCACCGTCACCTTCTCGGCGGCCAGCAGCTGCAGCAGGCTGTCGCCATCGAGGTGCGGCCCCGGCAGCACCAGCCGCGCGCCGACCATGGCGGCGATAAACGGCGTCCCCCACGCGTTGACATGGAACATCGGCACCACCGGCAACAGGCTGTCCTTCGCCGATATGCCGGCGGCGTCCGGCTGGTTGCCGCTCAGGGCGTGCAGGACCAGCGAACGATGGGTGTTCAATACCCCTTTCGGCCGGCCGGTGGTTCCCGAGGTGTAACAGAGCGAAGCCGGAGTCAGTTCATTGAGCTGCGGCCAGCGATAGTCTGCCATCCCCTGCTGCAACAGATCGTCATAAAACAGCAATGAGGGCAGCTGGCTGAGCGCCGCTTCGCTGCGGGACTCCATCAGCACGACGTGTTTCACCGTCGGCAGCTGCGGCAGCAGCTGCGCTACCAGCGGCAAAAAGGTCTGGTCAAAAAACAGCACTTCATCGGCAGCGTCGTTGAGGATATACCGCAGATGGTCAACCGACAGCCGCGGATTGACGGTATGCGTCACCCAGCCGCCGGAGGCGACGGCAAAATAGATCTCCAGATGGCGGCGGTTGTTCCATGCCAGCGTGGCGCAGCGGGCGCCCGGCGGCAGCCCCAGCGACGCCAGCGCCGATGCCAGCCGCTGAGCACGGCTGGCCACCTCCCCCCAGCAGCTGCGCTCCTTCTCACCGCCAGTACTCACCGAGACAATCTCGGTCTCGCTGTGATACTGCGCCGCATGGCCGAGCAGCGCGGCAGTGGTGAGATCCTGATAAATCATCGGTGACGGCATGGCGGGGTCTCCTTTACAGACATCCGGCGGAATCGAGGGGCGCGGCGCGATCGTGCGGGCGCCTATTGAATCTGGTCTACATTTGCCGGTCTGCACAAAAAAAGCGTACAGAAATCAGCGGTCACGCACAAAATAGAGTGGGAAATGGTTCAGAAAGGAAAAGACAAACTCATGATCGGAAGATCATTACTCAGAGAGCGTATCGCCCGACTTCGGGCCGGGCGATAGCGGTGGGGATTTACAGCAGCGCTTTCGCTTTAGCGACCACGTTATCAACGGTGAAGCCGAACTCCTCGAACAGCTGCTCAGCCGGCGCAGACTCACCGAAGGTGGTCATGCCAACGATAGCGCCGTTCAGGCCAACG